>Ga0102591_1000058_pt1 | contig 283148 bp, 261 predicted proteins | sample AraplaCol_mCL_r2_2_FD_76860 | JGI IMG/M metagenome (GOLD analysis project Ga0102591, IMG submission 76860) | Arabidopsis root microbial communities from North Carolina, USA - plate scrape MF_Col_mCL_r2 (SPADES assembly) (version 2) | ecosystem: Host-associated > Plants > Roots > Endosphere...
GGCGATCAAGTCGTTCTCGAAGATCTCGACGGCCTTGAAGCCGGCGGCTGCAATGGCCTCAAGCTTTTCCTGCAGCGTGCCGGAAACGCAGACGGTGGCGATCGATGGAATCACGGTTGTCCCTCTCAAGCCAGCTTTGCGACGGCGCGCAGATCCTCGGCGGTGGTCGTGGGCAGGCCGAAGAATTCCAGATAGGCGGGGATCTGCTCGAACAGCATGTCGGTGCCGACCTGCACCTGGCAGCCGCGTGCGCGGGCAGCCGCGAGGAAGGGCGTGATCTCCTGCGCCATCACGACTTCGCCGACGAAGGCGGATGCGGGCAGGCGGGACATGTCGACCGGCAGCGGATCGCCGGGCTTCATGCCAAGCGGGGTCGCGTTGACGACGATATCGAAGCCGTAGGGGTCGTTCGAGCCGGTCGTGACGCGAAGGGCAGGATAGTGCGCGAGGAGCCGCTGCCCGAGTTCCGCGGCGTTGGCTGCCTGCATATCGAACAGGCTGAGCGCCGCGACGCCGGCCTTTGCCAGCGAGGCGGCAATGGCCGATCCGACGCCTCCGGCGCCCACGACCAGCGCGCGCGCGCCATCGAGCTTGCGCCCCTTGCGCAGGACGCCGCGCACGAAGCCTTCGCCGTCGAACATGTCGCCGGTGAGCCGGCCATCCGCTTCGACGCGCACGGCGTTGCAGGCGCCGGCGATCGCGGCCGTCGGCGACAACACATCGACGAGCCCGGTCGTGGTGACCTTGTGTGGCATCGTTATCAGCGCGCCATGGGCGTTGGACAGGCGAAAGAACAGCTTGAGGAAATCGGGATAGTCCGCGCTGCGGCACCCCATCGGCACGACGACGGCATCGATGCCCTCGCGCTGGAAATAGGGGTTGTAGATCATCGGTGCCTTGAAGCTCTCGGTCGGATAGCCGAGATGGCCGATCAACCGTGTCCTGCCCGTGATCATGCGAAAGCCCTTTCCGGAGCAGGCTCCGGAGCGATCTCGACCGGAGCGCCGGTGCGCGCCGCCCGCTTGACGGCTTCGATGACCGCAAGCGTCGCCAGCCCTTCGCGCCCGGAGACGAGCGGCTCCTGCTCGCCGCGGATCACCGCGCAGAAATGCCGGACCTGCGCCTGCAACGGGTCCTCGGGCACGAAGGAGATGCGCTCGCGCCGCAGCGGCTCCCACCAGCCGCGCTTATCCGGATGGCTCCAGAGTTCGAGCGCCGGGATCGTCAGCGATCCATGCGTGCCGCCGATCTGGTAGCAGGACTGGTCCTGCTTTGGATAAGCCGGGTTCTCGCCGGTCGTCAGCTCCCAGCTCCAGGGCGAGACCACGGCGTCGGACGCGCTGATCGTGCCGAGCGCGCCATTGGCGAAGCGCAGAATGGCGACGGCGGTTTCCTCGGCCGGATTGCCGCGCACAGCGTTCGAACTCAGGGCCTGCACGCCGACGATCTCGCCGCAGAGATAGCGGAACAGATCGATATCGTGGATCAGGTTGATCAGGACCGGGCCCGCGCCCTCCTGCCGGCGCCAGTCGACGTCGAAATAATCATCCGGCTTCACCAGCCAGAATTGGCCATTGAGCGTCAGGATGCGGCCGAGCCGGCCGGCGTCGATTGCCTCGCGCGCCTTGCGGATCATCGGGTTGTGGCGGCGATGGTGGCCGACGAGCAGCGGCACATTGGCGGCTTCGGCGGCCTGGACGAGCTTGCGGGCACTGTCGACGCTGTCGGCCAAGGGCTTCTCGACCAGCATCGGCACGCCGGCCGCGACCAGCTGCAGTCCGTTGGCGACATGAAGCTGGTTCGGCGTCGCGACGATAACGCCGTCCGGCTTCTCGCTGGCGGGGAGGGCATCCAGGGCAGGATACCAGGCGACGCCGATCTCCTCGGCGAAAGCCCTGCCCGTCGGAGCGGGGTCGATGATCGCCGACAGGGCGGCGCCGGGCTCTGCCCGGATATGGGCGGCGTGGCGCTTGCCGATCAGGCCCGCTCCCATCACCGCGATCTTCACCGGAGCCATCGGGGCGCTCCTCACGCAGTTTTTTCGTCAATGAGCTTGGCGATGCGCCGCAGGCCTAGCTGATAGCCCTGCGTGCCGAAGCCGGCGATGACGCCGTCGGAACGCATGGAGACATAGGAGTGGTGGCGGAAGGCCTCGCGCTTATGGACCTGCGAGATATGGCACTCGATCACCGGGCCCTCGAAGGTGTTGAGCGCATCGAGCAGCGCGACCGAGGTATGCGTGAAGGCGGCCGGGTTGATGACGATGCCGGCGCCGTCCTCGCGCGCCTCATGAATCCAGTCGATCAATTCGTATTCGCGGTTGGACTGGTGGAAGCGCAGTTCCAGCTTCAATTCTTCGGCGAGCTTGCGACAGTCGCGCTCGACATCGGCCAGGGTCTCGTGCCCGTAGATGTGCGGCTGGCGCTTGCCGAGCAGGTTCAGGTTCGGGCCGTTCAGGACATAGACGAGGCGGGACATCGATCGCATTCCGTTGAGGCGTCCGGGCAGAGCCGGATGCAAAGGCTTCAGTGCTTGCTGAGGATTTCGCCGAGGAATTTCCGGGTCCGCTCATGGCGCGGGCTGTGGAAGAACTCCTCCGGCGGCGCTTCCTCGACGATGGCGCCCGAGGCCATGAAGATGACCCGGTTCGCCACCTGCCGGGCGAAGCCCATCTCATGGGTGACGCAAATCATGGTCATGCCCTCCTCGGCGAGCGCGATCATGGTGTCGAGCACCTCCTTGACCATCTCGGGGTCGAGCGCCGAGGTCGGCTCGTCGAACAGCATGACCTTGGGCTTCATGCACAGCGCCCGAGCGATCGCGACGCGCTGCTGCTGGCCGCCCGAGAGCTGGGCCGGATACTTCTCGGCTTGCTCCAGGATCTTCACGCGGCCGAGCAATTGCCGGGCGGTGGCCTCGGCCTCCGCCTTGCTGACGCCAAGAGAACGCATCGGCGCCAGCATGCAGTTCTCCAGCACGGTCATGTGCGGAAACAGGTTGAAATGCTGGAAGACCATGCCGACCTCGCGACGCACCGCGTCGATGGTCTTCGCATCGTCGCCAAGCCTCGTGCCGCCGACCCTGATCTCGCCCTTCTGGTAATTCTCCAGATGGTTTATGCAGCGGATCAGCGTCGACTTGCCCGAGCCCGACGGCCCGCAAAGCACGATACGCTCGCCTTTGCGGACCGAAAGATTAATGTCGGTCAGGGCCTTGAACTCGCCATACCATTTCTCGACATGCGTCATGGCGATCATGGCGTCCGCCGAAGCGGCGCTCTGGACGGCTGGCTGGTTCATGGTCCTGACCTCGTTTCTTCGCGCGCTCAGCTCGCGGTGAAGGTGATGCCTTCGAGGCTGTCCGGGAACTTGTGCACCGGCACCTTCATCCACTTGTCATAGACCTTCTGCAGCTCGCCATTGGCCTTGATCTTGTCGATGAAGGTGTTGATCGCGGCGTTGATCTCCTTCTCGCCAAGACGGGTGCAGGCGCCGTTGTAGAGGTTCTGGAATTCGAGCTTGTTCTCGAACTCGCCGGGGCGGGCCTGCTCGATGCGCTGCATGTAGAAGATGTTGCCGCCGATCGCCTGGACCTGGCCGGAGACCAGCGCCTGGATCGAGGGCGCGTCGCCGTCATAGCGGCGGATCGTCGTGCTGGCGGGCGCGTTCTTGGTCACCTGCGTGTCCTGCGCCGCACCCTTGGCGACGCCGATCGTATAGCGGCCCATGTCCTCGTTGGTGGTGATCTTGTCCTTCTTCGGGCCGATGAACACGATGGTGTTGGCGACATAGGGCTTGGAGAACTGCACGGCCTTGGCGCGCTCGGGCAGCATCGCCATGGTCGCGAACAGCACGTCGACGCGGCCGGTGGTCAGGGCCGGGATGCGGTTATTGACCTCCAGCGGCACGAACTCGACCTGCACGCCCAGTTCCTTGGCGAAGAGCGTCGCGATATCGGCGTCGAGGCCATCCTGCTTGCCGGCGCTGGTGACGAAGCCCCACGGCGGGTTGTCGCCCTGGATGCCGACGACGATCTTGCCCTTGGCCTTGATCTCGGCCGGGGTGACGGCCTGCGCGGGGCTGCCAAGCAGGGCTGGCATCGCCAAGGCGACAGTGCCGGCGATGAGCAGGCTGCGGCGAGTGGTCTTGGACTTCATCATGTTTCTCTCCCTTTTCGTATTTGGTTGGTTCAGGCGGTGAACGGGGTGGTCAGCGCGCGGCGATGGCCATGCGCCGCTCCAGATGCGAGCCGTAAAGCGAGAGCGGCCAGCACAGCAGGAAGTAGAGGATGCCGACGATCCCGAAGACGAGGAGCGGCTGGAAGATCTGGTTCGAGACGATGTTGCCGGCGCGCGTCAGCTCGGTGAAGCCGACGATCGCGGCGAGCGAGGTGCCCTTGATCAGCTGGACCAGGAAGCCGATCGTCGCCGGCAGCGAGATGCGGATCGCCTGCGGCAGGACGACGTCGCGCATGCGCGAGATGTAGTTCAGGCTCAGCGCCTTGGCGGCCTCGGTCTGGCCCTTCGGCACGGCCTCGATCGAGCCGCGCCAGATCTCGCCGAGATAGGCGCTGGCATGCAGCGTGAAGCCGATCGCGACCGCGACCCAGGCATCGAGTTTCAGCCCGACCAGCGCGAGGCCGTAATAGACCACGAAGAGCTGCATCAGCAGCGGCGTGCCCTGGAAGATGGCGATATAGCCCGAGGTGATCCGTTCCATCAGCGGCCGGCCGGAAACGCGCATCAGCGCGATGGCCAGCCCGAAGACGCCGCCGCCGACGAAGCCGACGAGCGAGAGCAGCACGGTCCATTTCAGACCGGTGAGCAGGAAGAGGAATTCGTTCGCTCCCATCACGCCCTCACTTCACCGGATAGCTGAAGTAGCGGGTCGAGATCGCGTCGAAGAAGCGCATCATCACCCAGGAGATCACGAAGTAGAACAGCGTGATCGTGCCGTAGACCTCGAAGGAGCGGAAGCTGTCGGACTCGATCCGCTGCGCCACCGAGGTCAGTTCGTAGGCCGAGATCGCCGAAGCGATGCTGGTCGTCAGTGTCAGCAGCACGAACTGGCTGGTCAGCGAGGGAAAGATCGCGCGCAGAGCCGGCTTCAGCACGATCAGCCGGAAGACCTGCGCCTTATGGAGACCGAGTGCGAGCCCCGCCTCGATCTGGCCCTTGCCGATCGACTGCACGCCACCGCGGATGATCTCGATCGCATAGGCGCCGCCATTGATGCCGAGCGCGATGATGGCGGTCGGTGTCGGGTCGAGCTTCACGCCGATCAGCGGCAGGGCGAAATAGATGAAGAAGATCTGGACCAGGAAGGGCGTGTTGCGGATCAGTTCGACGAAGGCCTTCACCGCCCAGCGCACCGGTGCGATCTTCGAGTCGCGCAGGACGACGCCGCCGACGCCGATGACGATGGCCAGAGCCATGCCGCACAAGGCGAGCAGGAAGGTGCCGAGGCAGCCCATCAAGAGATCGGGCAGCCCATCGATCACCGGCGTGAAATCGAGCTTGTAGTTCATGGCGCTCCCTGGCGGCCGACCTTCTCAAAGGGGTCGATCCGGTTCCCATCTGCAGTCGCAACACCTCTTTTCGGGTGCCTTGGTCTTCAGCCTCGCCGGCTTGCGCTCTGCCGACGATACGTTAATGTACGAATTAGTTCATTTGGTCAAGGGCAATTAACCGTCTTGTCCAATTTGCTGTGTTCGACCTAGTTTCCCGGCAGGTTCTCGCGTGGGTGAAGCATGAGCAAAGCAGCGTCGGCCTCGAAGGGAACGGGCCGCAAGCCGGCGTCCTGGACGCAGGACCCGGAAGGCGTCCGCCGCAACATCCTGACTGTCGCCAAGGAGGAATTCGTCGAGAACGGCCTGAGCGGCGCGCGCGTCGACGAGATCGCGGCGCGGACCGCGACCAGCAAGCGGATGATCTACTATTATTTCGGGGACAAGGAGGGGCTCTACCGCGCCGTCCTCGAGGAGATGTACGAGCGCATCCGCGGCTTCGAGCGCAGCCTCGATCTCGCCAGCCTGCCGCCGGTGGAGGCAATGACGCTGCTGGCGGGATTCACCTTCGACTATCACGCCGAGAACCCGGATTTCGTGCGGCTCGTCATGGTCGAGAATATCCATCATGCCCGCCATCTCGCGACCTCCGACCGGATCGCGTCGCTCAACCTTTCCGCGATCGACATGATCCGCGAAGCCTATGAGCGCGGCGTCGCGGCGGGGCTGTTCCGGCCGGGCATCGAGGCGCTCGACATCCATCTGACGATCAGCGCGCTCGCCTTCTACAACGTCTCCAACCGCGCCAGCATCCGCCAGGTCTTCGGTCACGACATGGGCGCGCCCGAAGCATTGGTTCGCCGCCGCGCCGCCGCGATCGACACGGTGCTGCGCATGCTGCGTGCCTGACGCCTTGCGGAGCAGGGCAGACGGAGGCACCGTTCAGCTCCGCGCCGCTAGCAGCCCGACCATCGCTTGGATGGCGAGCTCGTAACCGGCAGCGCCCATCCCGATGATGATGCCGGTCGCGGTCCGCGAGACCAGCGAGTTGTGATAGATGCTTTCGCGCGCATGCACGTTCGAGATGTGCAATTCGATCTTCGGGCCGTCGAACATCTTGAGCGCGTCGAGCAGGGCGACCGAGGTGAAGCTGTAGCCGGCCGGGTTGATGATGATCCCGCAGGCTTCCTGCCGCGCCTGCTGCACGCTCTCGACCAGCTCACCCTCGAAATTGGTCTGGCGGAAATCGACGGAGAACCCCAGCGAGCGCGCCTTCGCCTCGCAACGTTCACCGATCTCGGCGAGCGTCGTCGAGCCGTAGATATGCGGCTCGCGCTGCCCGAGCAGGTTCAGGTTGGGGCCGTTCAGGATGTAGATGCGGCGCGATGCAGCCACGCTGCCCGTCTGAGCGCGGGCCGCCGCTTCCTTATCCGACATGATGTCCTCCCAGGCGAAGCTCTCATGCCTCGCTCGCGCTTCCTGATGGGAGCGTGATACAAGATGAAGCGGAGATCAACTGATAATTCATCGATCATCAGTTGATTTATGTGAGAGTAGGCATCAAACTTGCGGACAACCTTCCCGCCTGACAGGAAGGCGTGAGGGTAGGGAGCTTCATGACGGACGCGGCATTCGAGATCGGCGGCGACGACATCCCGGTTCTTTCCACGGGAGAGCAGGCCTATGAGCGCATCAAGCACGACATTGTCTTCGGTGTGCTCCAACCCGGGCAGCGCCTGCCGCTCGATCGCTTGAAATCAGTCTATGGCGTTGGCATCAGCACGCTGCGCGAGATCCTGAACCGGCTGGCGCCGGAAGGCTTCGTGGTCGCCGAAGGGCAGCGTGGCTTCCAGGTCGCGCCCTGTTCGGCGACGGACCTGAAGGAACTCGCCGACCTGCGGCTGCTGATCGAAAGCAATGCTCTGGCGCAGTCTTTCCAGGCCGGCGATGTCGAGTGGGAGGGGCGCGTCGTCGCCGCCCATCACAAGCTCGCCCGGATGGAGCAGCGCTTGCTCGCCGGCGATGAGACCGGCACGCAAGCCTGGAAGCGCTACGATTTCGAGTTTCATCAGGCGCTGGTCTCGGCCTGCGGCTCGAAGGCGCTGCTCGATCTCCATGCCGGCATCTATGACCGCTATCTGCGCTACCAGATGGTCTTCTTCATCTTCTGGGGGCCGACCTCGACCGAGGACCACAAGGCCCTGCTCGATTGCGCGCTCAACCGCGATGCGCCCGCGGCGCAAGGGCTGCTGCACGCCCATATCCATGGCTGCATCGACACGGCGCTGGAGCGCGGGCTGGTGGGTTGATTGCGCCGTTCGGATGCATCCTAGCCTCATCCGAAAGTTTGCATGCGAAGTTGGATACTGTTAACGCTGTCAGCCTGAAACGGCCTCCGCCGCCGGCTACAAGCCGGGCCGAAAGAGGGGCCGGCGGGAGGTTTGAATGCAGCTTGTGGCCATCCAGCAGGCTTTAGCGGCGCGCAGTATCCTGGCGACCATGCCGCGCGTGATCGAAAGCGTCGGCCGCTCCGATTTTTCCAGCGGCCTGTTCGATATCGCCCGCCGCTTCACCGGCACCGAGATCGTCACCGCCTTCGTCGCGGCTCCCGACGGCGAGGTGCATACGCTACTGGCCGAGAACCACTACAATTCCGGGCAGCCGGCGCTCGAGATCGCCCGCCGCTACGTAACGCGGCACTGGCGCGCCGACCCGGCCAATGCGATCGCGCTCGACGACGGCGACGAGGCCGATTGCTGGGGCGTGCGGATGAAGGCCGGCGATATCGAAAGCTCGGCCTATCGCAGCGAATGCTATCTCTCCGTCGGACTGTCCGAGCGCTTCTCGCTGTTGCAGCGTCGCGAGGCCGGCACGCTGCGTCTCAGCATTTACCGCCGCCGCAAGGAGAGCTTCAGCGAGGCGGAGATCGCCAATCTGGTCGAAAGCGCGCCGCTCCTGATGGCAGCGCTCTGGCGGCATTACGAGGTGACGAAGCCGGCGGGTGGCCGTGGCGCGGCTAAAGATTTCCACGCCCGTCTGGAGAAGGCCGCGCCCGGCCTGTCGAAGCGCGAGCGTGACGTCTGCGCGCTCGTCGCCGCCGGCCTGACGTCGGAAGGCATCGCGCTCGAACTCGGCGTCGGCATCAACACCGTGCTGACCTATCGCAAGCGCGCCTATGCAAGGCTCGGCATCTCCTCGCAGAACGAGCTGATGCGCATCCTGATGTGAGCCGGCTCAGATAGCGTCCGGTTGCTGGTCGGGCCGCGCCGCGATGAAGGCGGGCAGGGCGGCGCAATGGGCGTCGATCGCGACGAGCTTCGGATAGGGCGCGAGGTCGATGCCATAGCGCCGCGCGCTGCCGATCTGCGGCACGAGGCAGATATCGGCCAGTGTCGGCGCCTCACCGAAGCAGAACGGGCCGGGCTGGTCTTGGATCAGTTTCTCGCAAGCGCTCAAGCCCTCGCTCATCGCGGTCGCGAGCCAGTCCTGCACATCCGCCTCCGAAAACCCCTTGGCGCGCAGGCGGTTCTGGATCTTCGGATTTTGGAAGGGATGGGTCTCGCAGGCGATGACCAGAGCGAAGGCCTCGACCCGGGCGCGCAAGATGCTATCCGCCGGAACAAGCGTCGGCTGCGGGACCTCGCGATCGAGCCAGCCGATGATCGCCAGCGATTGCGTCAACACCGTGCCGTCGTCGAGCTCCAGCGCCGGGATCAGCTTCTGCGGATTGATCGCCGCATAGGCCGGCTCGTTCTGGGCGCCGTCGCGCAGGTTGTGGATCACGCTCTGCGGCGTCACGCCTTTGAGATTGAAGGCGATCCGCGTGCGCCAGGCGGCCGAGGAGCGGAAATAGCCGTGCAGGATCATGTTGGGCTTCCTCGTCAGGCCATCCGGTAGCCGCCATTGACGTCGATCGTCGCGCCCGTGACATAGGACGCCTGCTCCGAGAGCAGGAAGGACACGGCCCCGGCAATATCCTCCGGCGTGCCGAGCCGGCCGAGCGGAACCGCCTGCGCCAGCGCATCCATCGAGCCTGGCGCGGCCGAGCGCGGCGTCGCCGCAGTGAGCATCGGCGCATCGATCACGCCGGGCGCGACGCAGTTCACGGTGATGCCGAGCGATGACAGTTCGCGCGCCATCGCCTTGGTGAAACCGAGGATCGCAGATTTTGACGAGATATAGCTCGCCGAGCCGCGATAGCCGCCAAGCTCGGCCGCGACCGAGCTGGTCGTGGTGACGCGCCCGCCTTCGACCGGCAGCGCCCGGCGGCGACGGGCATAGGCGCGGATGCTCAGGAAGACGCCGCGCGTGTTGACGGCATGGGTCTTCTCCCAGTCGTCGAGCGTCATGTCGAAGATGGTCGGCCGCTCGCCATCGGCCGCCATCAGCAGCACGCCGGCATTGCAGACCAGCCCGGTCACCGGGCCATGCCCCGCCTCGACCGCATCGAACAGCGCCTCGATCGAGGCCTCGTCGGAGACGTCGACCGCCCAGCCGCTATGGCCGGAACCGGGGAGGGCGGCCGCGACCGCTGCCGCCGGCTCCCGCGTCAGGTCGCAGACCGCGACGCGCCAGCCATCGGCTGCGAGCTTATGGGCGATGGCCGCACCGATGCCGCGGCCGGCGCCGGTGACGAGGGCGAGCTTGCTCATGACGGTCTCCGGTTCATTCGCTGTAGACGCCCTGCGCGAGCAGGGCCTTGGACGAGAAGTCGCGGCCGTGGCCGCGCGTGAAGAAGCCGGCCGAGACGCCGCCATCGGCCATGATCAGCGTGCCGTTGACGTAGCTCGCGAGGTCCGAGAGCAGGAACAGGCAGACCGAGGCGACCTCGGAGGGCTGCGCCAGCCGCCCGAGCGGCGTCCGGTCCTCCATCACCCCCGCGACGAAGCTTTCGGGAATGCCGCGGCGGATCATCGGAGTGTCGGTCGCGCTCGGGCCGATGCAGTTCACGCGGACGCCATGCGAACCCCATTCGACCGCGAGATCGCGGGTCAGGCCGACGACGCCGGCCTTCGAGGCGCAGTAATGCGCGCGGCCGGACTGGCCGCCGAGCGAGGAGACCGAGCCGATCGTGACGATGGCGCCGCGCCCGCGCGCGACCATGCGCCGGCCCGCCGCCTGGCAGGAATAGAAGGTGCCGGAGAGATTGACCCCGATCACGGCTTCCCAGCTCTCGGCGGCGAGTTCGGTCGCCGGGGCAGGGCGGGAAATACCGGCCGCGGTGATCAAACCGTCGAGGGGGCCGAGTTCCTGCTCAATGGCTTCGACCGCGGTTTCGGTTGCGGTCGGGCTGCGTACGTCGAAGCTGGCCACGGCGGCACGGGCGCCAAGTGACGCGATCTCGCAAACGGTTTCGGTAGCGCCTTGCTCGTTGGCATCGGCGATGGCGACGGCAGCGCCTTCCCGTGCCAGAGCCAGCGCGCATTCCCGCCCGATGCCGGAGGCGCCGCCGGTGATCAGGACGGTCCGGCCGGAAAGCCCGAGATTCGCACCCATCGCCGCCTCCTGCTCGCCTTGGCCTCAGCCCAGCTTCTGGCCACCGAAGGCGGGACGTTCCGCGATCTTGGCGAACCAGGCGGCCGCCTGCGGCCGGCCCTCGCGCCAGTTCAGGTCGGCGAAGCGCAGGTCGAGATAGGCCAGTGCGCAGTAGAAGGTGATCGTGCCGATATCGACGCGGTCACCGAAACCGGCCGCTTTGCCCTCGATCAAGTCGAGCGTGGCATGGACCTTGGCGAGCTGCCCGTCGATCCAGCGCTGCCAGCGCTGCTCCTCGCTGCGCAACAGGCCCTCGTAGCGGGCGGCGAGCGCGGCATCAAGCAGGCCGTCGCCATAGCTCTGCTCGGTCAGGGCGTTCCAGCGCGCCTTCGGCTCGGACGGGAACAGCGCGCCGCCGCCGAGCCCGTCAAGATATTCGCAGATCACGCGGCTATCGGCGATCGTCGTGCCGTCGCCGAGCAGCAGGGTCGGGACCTGGCCGAGCGGATTGGTCTTGATGATGTTCTGCTCGCGCGCCAGCGGTCCGCCGGACTTGTACTCCTGCGAAACGTCGAGCATCTCGATCCGGTCGAGCAGGCCAAGCTCGGCGGCGGCGATCCGGACCTTGAGGACGAAGGGCGAGGTGGCGGACTGGTAGAGCTTCATCGTGGGGCCTCTTTCTCAGCGCGGCAGGCGGTCGGGCTCGGAAGCGAGCGCGCGCCCGGCGATGAAGCCGAAGGTGAGCGCCGGGCCGAGCGTGATGCCGGCGCCCGGATAGGCGCCGGCCATGATCGAGTTCATGTCGTTGCCGCAGGCATAGAGCCCGGCGACGGGCTGCTCATTGCGGCCGAGCACGCGGGCCTGTGGATCGCAGGTCAGGCCGGTCGCGGTGCCGATATCGCCGGGCCAGACCTTCACCGCATAGAAGGGCGCGGTGTCGATCGGCCCGAGGCAGGCATTGGGCTGGTTACTGGGGTCGCCGAGATAGCGGTTGTACTCACTCGACCCCTTGCCGAAGGCGGTATCCTCGCCGGAGCGCGCGGCGGCATTCATGCCGGCGGCCGCTTCCGCCAACGCCTCGGTCGGCACGTCGATGCGCCCGGCCAGCGCCGCGACGCTCTCGCCTTCGAACAGATAGCCGGCTTCAACAAAGGCCTTCGGCGTCTTCAGGCCGGGATGGACGAGGCCGAGCCCGTATTTCCGCAGGAAGGCGCTGTCGCAGATGAGAAAGGCCGGCACCGCGCCACTCGCATGCATCGCCTCGACGAAGCCATGATAGGAGGTTGCCTCATTGACGAAGCGCTTGCCCTTGCCGTCGACCGCGATCAGGCCGGGCTTGGCGCGATCGAGGATCAGATGGGGGAACTGCACCTCGCTGCCGTCGGACTTCCTGAGCACCGAAACCGGCGTCCAGAAGGCCGCGCCGATATTGTCGTCGCGCAAGGCCCCGCCGGCTGCGAGGCCGAGAGCAATGCCGTCGCCGGTATCGGTCTTCGGCGCCATCGAGCGATGCACCTCCGCATGCGGCATGTGCTCGCCGCGCATCGCGGCATTGGCCGGGAAGCCGCCGCTCGCCAGCACGACGCCGCGCCGGGCGCCGATGCGCCGCTCGCCCTGCGGGCCTTTGATGGTGAGGCCTATGACAGTGCTGTCCTTGAGCATCAGCGAGCCGGCCGGCGTCTGCGTGCGGATGTCGACGCCCGCCTGTCGCGCGGACTTCAGTAGGCGGCCGGCCAGCGCATTGCCCATCAGCAGGCGTGAGCCGCGCGGGTGGCGCAGGCGGTCGAGCCCGTATTGGATCAGCAGCTTGGCGCTGTGCTTGAAGTTGGCAAGGTTGCGGAAGCGGCCGACCAGCGCGTCGATATCCTTGCGGTTGACCATCATCCCGCCGAGCACGGTGAATTCCTTGAGCGGCGGGCGCAGCAGGGCGAAATCGGCGCCGAGTTCGTTGCCGTCATAGGGGGTGGGATCGATCGTGCGGCCGCCCTTGGAGGCCCCGGGCTGCTCGGGCTGGTAGTCCGGCGAATAGGCCCGGGCCTCGAACTTCAGCGCCGTCTCGCTCTCGAAGAACCGGACCATCTCCGGTCCGTTATCGAGAAAGGCGCGCATCAGGTCCGGCCGCAGACGATTGCCGAGCACGGCTTCGAGATAGGTCATCGCCGCTTCGCGGGTATCGGCATGGCCGGCCTTCGCGGCATGCGGGTTCTCCGGCACCCACATGGCACCGCCGGAGACTGCCGTGCTGCCGCCGATATACTCGCTCTTCTCGATCAGCAGCACGTCGAGCCCGGCCTTGGCAGCGGTGATCGCCGCCGCCATCCCGCCGGCGCCCGAGCCGACCACGACGACGTCGCGGATTTCGTCGAAGCTCTCGCTCATCGCCATGCCCTCAGCCACCCATGCCGCCGCCGAGCGACTTGCCGCCATCGACGAGCAGGACCTGGCCGTAGATGAAATTGGTGCGCGGCGAGGCGAGGAAGGCGACCGCGTTGGCGATGTCCTCGGGCGCCGCGAGCGCGCCTGTCGGCTGCTGGGCGAGCAGGGCGGCGCGCGCCTCTTCCGATTGCTTCGCCACCATCTCGGTCGCGACACCGCCCGGCGCCACCGCATTGACGGCGATGCCGCGCGGCAGCAGCTCCATCGCCATCGCTCGCGTCAGGCCGACGACGGCCGCCTTCGAGGCAACGTAATGGGCGTGGTTGCGGGCGCCCAGAAACGTCCGGGAGGCGATGTTGACGATGCGCCCGCCCTTTTCCATCCGCCGCGCCACCGCCTGCGAGAGCAGGAAGAGGGCGGTGACGTTGACATCCATCATCCGGCCGAAATCGCTCGCCGCGAGATCGAAGAACGGCTTGTTCTCGAAGATACCGGCATTGTTGACCAGCGCCTGCGCCACCGGCAGCCGTTCCGCCAGCGCGGCGAGGCCGGCATGATCGGCAAGATCGACCGGCTCGAAGAAGACGCTGTGCCCTTGTACCTTGAGCGCCTTCACCAGAGCTGTGGCGATCTCCGCCTCGCGGTCGAGGATGCCGACCGCAAAGCCGTCGGCACAGAGCCGTTCGACGATGGCCCGGCCGATCCCGCGCGCGCCTCCGGTAACGAGAGCGATGGGTTTATCTTGCTGGGCAGCCATCAACCGAATTCCTATCCGTATCGCGTCCCGGCTCAACCGCCGAGATAGGTGCGGCGGACGCTGTCGTCCTGCCGCAGTTTTGCGGATGCGCCCTCAAGGGCCATCTCGCCGTTCTCGAGGATGTAGGCATAGGTTGAGCAGCCCAGTGCGATGGCCGCGTTTTGCTCGACGAGGAGGATGGTGAGCCCGTCCTTGTTCAGCCGCTCGATGATCGCGAATATCTGCTGCACCAGCACCGGCGAGAGGCCGAGCGAGGGTTCGTCGAGCAAGAGCAGGCGCGGGCCCGCCATCAGCGCCCTGCCGATCAGCAGCATCTGCTGCTCGCCGCCCGAGAGCGTGCCTGCCTTCTGCTGAAGCCGCTCCTGAAGCTTTGGGAAATATTCGAAGACGCGTTCGAGATCGCGCTTGATGCCGGCGGCGTCGCTGCGGCGATAGGCGCCCATGTCGAGGTTCTCGCGCACGCTCATGTCGCGGAAGACCTCGCGGCCCTCCGGCACCTGCAGCACGCCGGCCGAGACGACCTTGTGCGAGGCCCAGGACTGGATCTCCTCGCCGGCAAAGCGGATGCGCCCCTTCGTCACCGGCACGAGCCGCGAGACGGTGTTCAGCGTCGTGCTCTTGCCGGCGCCGTTCGAGCCGAGGAGGGCGACGATCGACCCCTCCGGAACCTTGAGCGAGACGTCGGAGAGCGCCTGGATGCGGCCATAGGCGGCGGAGATGCCGTCGATTTCGAGCAGATCAGCCATGGGCGGCCTCCTGAACTGCCTCGCGGCCGAGATAGGCTTCGATCACGGCCGGGTTGGCGCGCACCTCGGCGGCCGTGCCCTCGGCGATCTTGGTGCCGAAGCTCAGCACCGTGATCTTGTCCGAGATCGACATGACGAGCTGCATGACATGCTCGACCAGCAGGATCGTCAGGCCGTCGCGCTCGCGCAATTCGCAGAGCAGGCGGTCGAGCGCGGCGATCTCGCGGTTGCGCAGGCCGGCGGCGGGCTCGTCGAGCAGCAGGAGCTTGGGACGGATGGCGAGCGCGCGGGCGATCTCGACCATCTTCTGGTGGCCGAAATCGAGATTGCGCGCCTTGGTCTGGGCGTAGGAGGTCAGGCCCGTGCGCTCCAGCAACTGTTCAACATGCTCGACGATGCCGCGCGGGCGGGCGCTGATAGCATCGCGCCAGGAGCGGCCGGCATGGACATGGGCGCCGATCAGCACGTTCTCGAAGACGCTGAGCTCGCCGAACAATTCGAGGTTCTGGAAGCTGCGGGCGATGCCGAGGCCCGCCATCTCGCGGGCCGGCATGCGGGTGATGTCGCGCCCGTCATAGGTGATGCGCCCGGCGCTCGGCGTATAGAAGCGCGAGATGCAGTTGAAGGTGGTCGACTTGCCGGCGCCGTTCGGGCCGATCAGCGCATGGATCGAGCCCTTCGCCACGGCCATGTCGAGCCCGCCGACCGCGGTGAGCCCGCCGAAGCGGATGGTCAGCCCCTCGACATTCAGGAAGGGAGAGCTCTCAGCGGCCATGGCGTGCCTCCCGGATACGGTCGCCGATGAAGGCGAAGAGGCCGCGCGGCGCATACATCATGAACAGGATCAGGATCGCGCCGTAGATGATCTCCTGGTATTGCGGCGCCTGGCGCAGCACCTCCGAGATCAGCCCGAAGACGATCGCCCCTCCGATGGCGCCCGCAATCGAACCGAGCCCGCCGACTACGACCATGGTCAGCACGAGGATCGTTGTCTGGAAGCCCAGGCTGTCCGGGTGGATGAAAGTCTGGAACAAGCCGAACATGCCACCGGCGAAGCCCGCGATCGCAGCCGAGAGCCCGAAGGAGACGATGCGGGCGCGGCGCACGTCGATGCCCATCGCCATGGCCGCGACCTCCGATTCCCGCACCGCTCGAAACGAGCGGCCGAGCCGCGAGCGCGAGATCGCCACGGTGAGCCCGATCATCACCAGGCAGAAGAACAGCACGAAAGGATAGGCCTGCTTGTCGCTGAGGATATCGATCGGGCCGAAACGGGCCGGACTGATGCGCAGGCCGTTCGGCCCGTTGGTGACGCTGTCCCAGTTGGCGAAGACCCATTGCATGGCTTCACCGAAGGCGAAGGTGGCGAGCGCGAGATAGATGTCGCGCATCCTGAGCGCCAACGCGCCGATGAACAGGCCGACGGCGCCGGCGACGAGCGCGCCGAACAGCATGGCGACGGGGTAGGGCAGGTCGACCGCGCGATTGGCGAGGGCGCTCGCGTAGATGCCGATGCCGTAGAAGGCGGCATGGGCCATCGAGAACTGGCCGGTCTCGCCGATGACGATGTGCAGGCCGAGGCAGAGCACGACGAAGACCAGCAACAGGTTGGCGATGTAGACGACATAGCCGGAGGTGAAGACGGGCAGGGCGACGGCGACGAGCGCAGCCGCGACGAGCCCGATCAGGGCGGGGCCCGAAAGTGCGCGCCTAGCCGTCGCGGGAGAGTCGAGGGGCGTCGACGACATCGGGCTTTAAACCTTCTTGATCGTCAGCTTCCCGCCGAACAGGCCCTGCGGGCGCAGGACGAGCACGATCAGAATGGCGAGGAAGGGGGCGAGCACGATGGCGCGCGAGGAGATGAACAGCCCGACCATGTTCTCGACGATGCCGATGACGAAGCCGCCGACCACGGCGCCGGGCAGGCTGGAGAAGCCGCCGACGATCGCCGCCGCGAAGGCGAGCATGACGATCGATCCCATATCCGCCGTCATCAGGATCTTCGGCGAGATCAATAGCGCCGCGATGGCGGAGATGACGCCCGACAGGCCCCAGATCAGCATGTGGCAGCGGCGCAGGTCGACGCCGACGAGCTGGGCGGCCTTGGGGTTCATGCCGACGGCGCGCATGGCCCGGCCGGTCTTGGTGTAGTTGAACATCCAGAAGAAGGCGGCCATCACCGTGACGGCGGCGCCGAAGATCGCGAGGTCGAGCATCGTGACGGAGGCCTGGCCGATCATAACGGAATCGGTCGAGACCAGCGCTGGGAAGGAGCGCGGCGTGTCGCCGAAGCCGGTGCGGCGCACGAGGCCCTTCAGCACGTAGGACAGGCCGAGCGTGGCGATGACCAGATAGACGAGATCCTTGGCCGATTTCGCGACCTGATCGAGCACGAAGCGGCGAAACAGCGCCATAGCGAGGAATGCAATAGCCAGCGTCGCCGGCAGCACGACCCAGATCGGCATCTTCTGGAAGACGAAAAGATAGAGCGCGACATAGCCCGCCGCCATGAAGACCTCGCCCTGAGCGAAGTTCGGCACGTCCGAGGTCTTGAAGATCACCACGATGGCGAGCGCGAGCAGGGCATAGACGCTGCCCGAGACGAGGCCCGAGGCGATGCCTTGCTGCAGGAAGATCAGCGCGAGTTGCAGGTCCATATCCGGCCCGATGCTCAGGTCAAGGAAGGGCGGCGGCGTAGGGACCGCCGCCCGGTCTCATGAGGGAAGGCCGAGAGGCCTGCCCGCGGTGGTCACTTCGCCTGGTAGGTCCAGCGGCTGGTGAAGACGCCCGGCAGCGGGCTCATCGTGGTGCCGTCATACTTGATGAAGATCGTCGAGCGGTTGGCGGCGCGCTGCTCCGGGCCGAACTGCATGCGGCCGGCCATGACACCCGAGTCGAAATCCTGCGTCTTCAGCGCGGCGAGCACCTTCTCGCGTGTCGGGTTCGGGCCGGCATCCTGCAGCGCCTTGACCAGCGACATCGCCGGGGGGATGCCATAGGGCATGTAGGTCTGCGGATGGTCGGGCTTGGCCGCGAGATCCGGATAGGCCGCCTTGTACATGTCGTAGATCGGCTTCAGCTTGGCACCGCCGGGGGAGTCGATCATGACTTCCTGCGTGTAGAAGTTCTTGAGCGCGTCCTTGCCGACATTCTCCGCGAGCTGGTTGAGGCTGGCCGTGCCAGTGACCGAGAGGATGATCGGCTTGTTGAAGCCCATCTCCGCCGCCTTCTTGATCAGCAGCGCCGCCGGGCGAGCATAGGTGACCAGCAGGATCGCGTCCGGATTGGCGGCGCGGATCTTCAGGAAGGGCGCGGTCACGTCGTTGATGCCGGGATTGATCGACTCGACCGAGAGCTTCACGCCGTTGACCTCGGCGTCTTTCTTCGAGCCTTCGAGGTTCCAGGCGCCATAGGCGTCGTCATGGTTGATATAGGCGACGTTCTTGGCGCCGAACTGCTTGGCGGCGAACTCGACCATCGCGCCGCCGACGGCGTATTGCGAGATCGAATAGGCGCCGAAGATGTAGTCGGTCGGCGGGAACAGCGCGCCGTCGCCCGACGCGTTCAGCATCAGGTAGGGCACCTTGTTGCGGACGACATAGTCCTTGGCGGCGACGACGGCGGCCGAGCACGAGCCGCCATTGAGCATGAACACGTTTTCCTGCTCGACCAGCTTCTTCACCGCCGCAACCAAGTCATTGGCGTTGCAGCGATCGTCCTCGACGACATACTCGATCTTGCGACCGTGGATGCCGCCTTCCTTGTTGATCTTGTCGTAGTACATCTTGGCCGCGTTCACGACGTCGAAGCCATAGGCCATGTTCGGGCCGGATAGCGGGCCGAAGATGCCGATCTTGATCGCCTTGTCGGTGATGCCCGGCTCCTGGGCACCGGCAGCGGCCCCGATCAGCAGGCTGGCGGCCAGCGTCAGGCCGGCTGCGGTCTTGTTCACGCTCATCGTCTCTCTCCCTGGTCGTCGGCTTGTTGTGTCGTTGAGGTCGTCGGCTCATGGCGGCCCGATCCTGTCGGGATCATAGCGGGCGGGCGGCGGACATCTGTCACAGCGGCTTGGGACATCGTGGCTCTAGCCCTCTGAACCATGCAGCGGCGCCAGCGAGGGCGCTTCATGCGCAGGGTAGGAAAGCTCGCGGAAGATATGGAAGGTGCGCATGATGTGCTTGCGCATCGCCTGTTCGGCCCGGTCGCCGTCGCGCGCCAGCAAGGCCTGCAGGATGATCTCGTGATCCTCGTTGCTGAGGCGGAATTCGGCCGGGGAGGTCATCCGCGCCACCGAGCCGTTGAAGTAGAACCGGCCGGAACGCAGGATCGCGTCACGCAGCTTCTCGTTGCGGGCAGCGCTGACGATGATGCCGTGGAACTCGCGATTGGTCTCGACGCGCGTCTTGTCGTCAGCGGGGTCGCTGGCGACGCGGCGGGCATGGACGGCCGCGACAGCCGCGATCTCGTCATCGGTCGCCCGTTCGGCGGCGAGCCGTGCGGCGTAGCCTTCCAGCGCAGCGCGAACTTCGGAGTTCTCGCTGGCCTCGACAGCGGTGATCTCACGCACCGCCCAGCCGCGGCGGCGCGGCACGATGAGCTGTTCGACGGCCAGGCGTTGTAAGGCCTCACGCACCGGCGTGCGGCTGACAGCGAGCGCCGCCGCGATATCGGCCTCGATCAGCGGCTCGTTCGGGCGCATTTCCCCGGAGAGGATGGCGTTGCGCAGGGTCTCATAGACATCGCCGGAGCGGCGCCGGCCGAGCGCGCCCTTCTCGGCGTCTCCCGGCGGCTGGTCCGAAGCGGCGAGTGTGAAGCGCTTCTGCATGCGATCCCCGAAGGCAGCGACAATCCGATGATGCCGAAGCCATAGCGCGTCCGCTGTCACCAGAGCAGGGGACAGCGGTGACGGTTTCAGCTACGCGCCGGCAGCACCTCGGCCCGGCATTCTCCAAAGCCGATCGAGGCGAAGCCCTCGCGCCGTGCGCTGGCCTTCATGACGATCGCATCGCCATCGGCGAGATAGGTCCGGCTTTCGCCATTGGGCAGCGCGATCGGCTCGCGGCCGCCGCGTGTGATCTCCATCAGGCTGCCGAAGGAGCCGGGATCGCGCCCCGAGATCGTGCCGGAGCCGAAGAGATCGCCCGGTTTGAGATTGCAGCCGTTCGAGCTGTGATGGGCGACGAACTGCGCGGGCGTCCAGTACAGGTCTCGCGTGTTGCCAAGCGAGAGCCGGTGCGGGATCAGACCGTTCGCGCGCATGGCCGCGGTCTCGATGAAGACCTCAAGCGTGATGTCGAGCGCATGGGGGGCGGTGGCATCACTTGGGCTGAGATAGGGTAGGGCCGCCGGATCGCCGTCCGAACGCGGCGCCTGAGCCTTCCGGAAGGGAGCGAGCGCCTCCAGCGTCACGATCCAGGGCGAGATCGTCGTGGCGAACCCCTTCGATAGGAAGGGGCCGAGCGGCTGGTATTCCCAGGCCTGGATATCGCGGGCCGACCAGTCGTTGAGCAGGCAGAACCCGGCGATCCGGTCATCGGCCTCGTCGATCAGTACCGGCGAACCCTGCGCATTGCCGGGGCCGATCCAAATCCCCAGTTCCAGCTCGTAATCGAGATTGCGGCAGGGGCCGAAGCTGGGTTCCGTTTCATCCGGCCGCTTGCGCTGGCCATTGGGGCGCAGGAAGGACTCGCCCGAAGGCCGGACCGACGAGGCCCGGCCGTTATAGCCGATCGGGATATGCTTGTAGTTCGGCAGCAGCGGATTGTCCGGCCGCAACAGCGAGCCGATATTCAGGGCGTGCTGGATGCCGGCATAGAAATCGGTGTAGTCGCCGATCCGCGCCGGCAGGCCGAGCGTGCAATTCCGGGCTGGATGCAGCATCGGTTTCAGCGTGGCCTGCGCCGGCGAGCCTTCCGCCAGCAGCGCCGAGAGCCGCGCCCTGAGTTGCTTGCGCGCCTTCGTTCCCAGCCCGAGAAAGCCGTTCAGGGTTGGCGCGGCCGCCGCCGAGACGATCTCCTCAATGTCGGCGCAAAGGCCCGACCCCGCAAGCGCCGCCAGATCGAGGATTTCGTCGCCGATTGCGACGCCGCCCCGCGCTTGCCCGCCTTCGGGTGAGAACACGCCGAAGGGCAGGTTCTGGATCGGGAATTCCGCATGATCCCGCGCCGATTCAACCCAACTGCGCAGGGCCGGATCATGGCTGGCGTCGAGAGCGACGGCGGAGGAGGTAGGGCGGGGCGGTTGTTTGGCCCGCGCGTCGAGAGTGCTGCCCTGCATGGCTCATCCAATCCGTTCTGACTCGGTCAGTTCGGCGGCGAGCCTAAGCGGAAGCGCTGCCCGGCCTCTGTCCCCAGCGCGTGGGACGCGAGGAGCGCTCAGTCGGCTGGGAAGCACTCTTCCATCAGCGCAAGCGCTTCGAGCAAGGGTTCGGCATGGGAGCCGAGCGCGGCGAGGATGCCGGCCTCGAACGCCAGTGCGCGCGGCACGATCTCGCCATAGGCCTTCAAGCCCGCAGCGGTCAGGGACAGGCTTTCCTCGCGCCGATCCTGCTCACTCTCGCGCCGGACGAGCCAGCGCCGCTCTTCCAGCGCCCGCACGGCCCGGCTGACCTTGGTCTTGTGCATGGAGGAATGCTTGCCGATGGCCTTGGCCGTCATCGTGCCGAACTGGGCGAGGGTGGCCAGCACCCGCCATTCCGGCACGGTGAGATCATGATGCGCCCCGTAGACCGCCCGGAACTGCTGGGAGACCGCCGAGCTCAGGCGGTTCAGGCGGTAGGGCAGGAAATGCTCGAGCGCGAGTTTCGACATGCCTTGTTAGTTACAAAATCGACAGTTACCAAAGCAACCATCTCGAACGAAGCCCGCGCAGGGCATGCCGCGAGCCTCACGGCCGTCGCGAGGAGAGGGCGCCACCATGAACGTTCAGAACCCGGCCCATGCCGGCACTGCCAAGGCCGCAAGCGCCATCGCTGCCGGCTACATGTCCGGCTTCGGCAACGGCTTCGAGACCGAGGCGCTGCCGGGCGCCCTGCCGCTCGGGCGCAATTCGCCGCAGAAATGCGCCTATGGCCTCTATGCCGAGCAGCTCTCCGGCTCGCCCTTCACGGCGCCGCGCACCACAAACGAGCGCTCCTGGCTCTATCGCATCCGCCCGACCGTGGCGCATTGGAACGAATTCCGGAAGGTCGATGCCGGGTTCTGGCGCACGGCGCCAGCCCGCGAGGTCGACATGCCGATCGCGCCGCTGCGCTGGAGCCCGATCCAGATCCCGTCGGAGCCGATCTCCTTCGTCGAGGGTATCCATAGCATGACCACCGCCGGCGACGCCGGCAGCCAGGGCGGCATGGGCGCGCATGTCTACCTGATCACGCGCTCGATGGTGGACGAGTATTTCTACAATGCCGATGGCGAGATGCTGTTCGTGCCGCAGCAGGGCGATCTCAGGCTCTGGACGGAGTTCGGCATCATCGACATCGAGCCCGGCGAGATCGCGGTGATCCCGCGCGGCGTGAAGATCCGCGTCGCGCTCAAGGACGGGCCGGCCCGCGGCTATATCTGCGAGAACTATGGCGGCGCCTTCACCTTGCCGGAGCGTGGGCCGATCGGCGCCAATTGCCTGGCCAATCCGCGCGACTTCCTGACGCCCGTCGCCGCTTACGAGGATCGCGACGCGCCCTCCAAGATGTATGTGAAATGGGGCGGCAATCTTTGGGCTGCCGATATCGAGCATTCGCCGCTCGACGTCGTCGCCTGGCATGGCAACTACGCCCCGTACAAGTATGATCTCAGGCGCTTTTCACCGGTCGGGCCTGTCCTGTACGACCATGCCGATCCGTCGATCTTCACGGTGCTGACCTCGCCGTCGGAGACGCCCGGCACGGCCAATATCGACTTCGTCATCTTCTCGGATCGCTGGCTGGTGGCCGAAAATACCTTCCGGCCGCCCTGGTACCATATGAACGTGATGAGCGAGTTCATGGGGCTGGTCTATGGCGTCTATGACGCCAAGACCGGCGGCGGCTTCGTGCCGGGCGGCATCTCGCTACATAACAGCATGCTGCCGCACGGGCCGGACGTCGATGCCTTCGAGAAGGCGAGCAACGTCGAACTGAAGCCGCACAAGCTCGAGGGTACGCTGGCCTTCATGTTCGAGACACGGTTTCCGCAGCAGGTCACGGCCTTCGCCGCCGGCTCGGATTCGCTCCAGCGCGACTATGGTGGCTACGGCCACAAGCTGACCAAGCATTTCGATCCGAACAAGCCTTGAGCTTGAGAGGGCACGTCGGCACAGCCGGCGGAGCGAACAAACAAGACGGCAGCCAAGACCCATCGGCTGCCGATCCTGATGTCGCTCTCAAGAGCGAAGGAAGAGGGCCGAAATCTGTCTAGGATTGATTCGCATAAGGTATATTATGGAACTTATCCTGATGTGCGCCTGGCCTGGAAAGTCAGCGTTTCAGGCCGGGCTCGAGATCGTCATGCCGTCGAACGCCACCTCGGCAATCCCATGCAAGCGCCTGCTCAGGCTGGCATAATCCAGATCGACATGGAGATTGGTCATGATCGCGCGGCGCGGCTTCAAATGCGCGATCGCTTCAAGCGACTGCGCCAGATGGAAATGGCTGGGATGCGGCGTCTCGCGAAGGCAGTCGAGGATCAGCACGTCGAGATTGGCCATGGCTTCCATCGCGGCCGGCGGGATCAGGCTGACGTCCGGCAGATAGCCGAGATCGGCGAAACGGAAGCCCAGCGCCTCGTAGTTCGGCCCATGCTCGACCCGAAACGGCAACGCCGTGATCGGCCCCCCAGCGCCATCGATCGTGTGCGGCCGGCCGGCGCTGATCTCGTCGAGATCGAGGATCGGCGGATAATAGCTGCCGGAAGGCGTCTCGAAGAGATAGCCGAAGCGCGAGTGCAGCGAGGCTTGCGTCGTCTTGTCGGCATGGACCCGGATGCGGTGCTGCATATGCAGGACGAGCGCCCGCAGGTCGTCGATGCCATGGGTATGGTCGGCATGGTCATGCGTCAGGAGAACGCCGTCGAGCGCCGGTACCTCGGCTGAAAGAAGCTGCTCGCGCAGGTCCGGCGAGGTATCGACAAGGACCCGCGTCATGCCGTCGGGACCCATGCGCTCGACCAGGATCGAGCAGCGCCGCCGCCGGTTCTTCGGCTCGTTCGGATCGCAAGCGCCCCAGCCGGAACCCGGCCGCGGCACGCCACCGGAAGAACCACAGCCGAGGATGGTGACGGTGAGCGTCATGGCGTCGGGTCAGGCCACCTGCGCGACCGGCGCGGCATGGTCCATCTTCCAGTAACACCGCCGCGCATTCTCGGTCGTGATCCGGGTGATCTCGTCGAAGGACACACCGATCGTTTCGCCAAGAACCTTCGCTGTCTCAACGACATAGGCCGGCTGGTTACGCTTGCCCCTGAACGGCACGGGCGCGAGATAGGGCGCATCCGTCTCGACCAGCAGGCGCTCGCGCGGGACCATCCGGGCGATCCGGCGCAGGTTCTCGGAGGTCTTGAAGGTCAGGATGCCCGAGAACGAGACATAGAGCCCGAGTTCGACACCGGTCATCGCCAGCGCTTCGCCGGCCGTGAAGCAGTGCAGGATGGCAGGGAAGGCGCCCTTCCCCATCTCCTCGCGCAGGATCGCGATCATGTCGTCATCGGCCTCGCGCGAGTGGATGACGAGCGGTAGCTGCGTGATCCGCGCCGCGGCGATATGCGTGCGCAGCCCCTGGGCCTGCGCCGCGCGCGGACTGGAGTCGTAGTGATAGTCGAGCCCGGCCTCGCCGATGGCGACGCAGCGCGGATGGCGCGACAGCTCCACGAGGCGCTCGGCCGTAACGTCGAGCTCCTCATGCGCCTGATGCGGATGCGTGCCGACCGAGAACCAGACCGACGGAAAGCGCTCCGCCAGCGCGGCATAGTCGGCGTAGCGCGCGACCCGTGTCGAGATCGTCACCATCCGGCCGACACCTGCTTCCTCGGCCCGCGCGACATAGGCCGGCAGCTCCTCGGCGAAATCCGGGAAGTCGAGATGGCAATGCGTATCGATCAGCATCAGGCCGCCTTGTCGTCCTCGGGCTCGACATAGCGCGGGAAGATCGCGCTCGGCGCCGGCAGCGCGGTGCCGCTGACGAGACGATGCTCCGCGCCGAGCGCCGCGAAGCTGCGGGCCTCGGGCGCGACGCCCAGCAGGTCGAGCAGCTTGCCCGCGGCCACCGGCATCACCGGCTGCACCAGGATCGCGACCTCGCGCAGCACCTCAATCGTGACATAGAGCACGGTGTCGCGGCGGGCAGGGTCGGTCTTGGTCAGGCGCCAGGGCTCGTTATTGGCGAAATAGCGGTTCGCTTCGGCGATAAGAGCCCAGAGATCGGCCAGCACGGTGTGAAGGGCGAAGTCCTTCATCGCCTCGCGCGCCTTCGTGAGCGCCGCGTCTGCCATGGCGAGCATGGCTTCGTCGGCCTCGTTCAGCGTCCCGCGTGGCGGCACCCTGCCCTCGCAATTCTTGGCGATCATCGACAGCGAGCGCTGCGCGAGATTGCCGAGATCATTGGCAAGATCGGCATTGATGCGCCCGACGATGGCGTCGTGGCTGTAGTTGCCGTCCTGGCCGAAGGAGACCTCGCGCAGGAAGAAATAGCGCAGCTGGTCGACACCATAGAGCGCGGCTAGATCGAAGGGATCGACCACATTGCCGACCGATTTCGACATCTTGGCGCCCTTGTTCAGCAGGAAGCCATGGCCGAAGACGCGCTTCGGCAGCGGCAATCCTGCCGACATCAGAAAGGCCGGCCAGTAGACCGCATGGAAGCGCACGATGTCCTTGCCGATGATATGGACATCGGCCGGCCAGTAATGCGCGCGCGGGCTCGCCGGATCGGGGAAGCCCGTCCCGGTGACATAGTTGTTGAGTGCGTCGACCCAGACATACATGACGTGCTTCGGGTCGCCCGGCACGGGCAGGCCCCAGTCGAAGGTCGTGCGGCTGATCGAGAGGTCCTCGAGCCCGCCCTTCACGAAGGAGACGACCTCGTTCCTGCGCGTCTCCGGCGAGATGAAGTCCGGCACGTCCTCATAGAGTTTCAGGAGCCGTTCCTGATAGGACTTGAGGCGGAAGAAATAGCTCTCCTCCTCGACCCATTCGACCGGCGTGCCCTGTCCGCCCAACCGCGTGCCGTCGGGCTGGAGGGTGGTCTCCTCCTCGCCGTAGAAGGCCTCGTCGCGCACCGAGTACCAGCCGGAATACTTGGCGAGATAGATGTCGCCATTGGCCTCCATCCGGCGCCAGAGCTCGTCGGTCGAGATCTTGTGGTCGGCATCGGTGGTGCGGATGAAGCGGTCGAAGGAACAGCCGAGACGCTGCTCCATCTCCTCGAAGCGCGCCGCGATCTTGTCGACGAACTCCTTCGGCGAGAGGCCGTTCTGCGCTGCCGTGCGCTGCACCTTCTGGCCGTGCTCGTCCGTGCCGGTCATGGCGAAGACGTCGTAGCCGTCGAGCCGCTTGAAGCGCGCGATCGCGTCCGACGCCACCATCTCATAGGCGTGGCCGATATGCGGCGGGCCATTGGTGTAATGGATCGCGGTCGTCAGGTAGAATTTCGGGGCCGTGGCCATCGTCTGTCCGAAAGCTTCGCTTCACGCTGCGCGCGAGCGGGACACCGCAGACGACAGATCATGAAACAGGGTCATCACGAGCGGGCGGCGGTCGAGATTATAGGTCTCGACCTCGCGCGCCTGCTGCCCAAGCTTTTCCCATACCTCCGCCAGCGGTGCAAGGCGCGCCGGTTGCGCCGCAGCATGCGCGTGGAGGTGGTCGGAGATCCAGCCCTGGATGGTCTCGATCATCACCGCGAAATCGCGCTCGCCCGCCTTGCCGGCGACATCCTCGGCCAGCGCCATCAGGGCGGCCAGGTCGATCTGCGGGAGGGCATCGAGCCGCGCCCTCACCGCCTCGACCAGCGCCAGCGTCTCGGGATCGACATAAGTCAGCGCGCGGCGCACGGAGCCCTCGGAGAGGCTTGCGGCGCGGCGAAGCGCCGAGGCGTCGAAGGGCATCTCCATGCGCTCCAGCGCCAGCCGGCCAGCTTCCGTGACATCGGCCTCGGACAACGGATCGAAGGTCAGCAGCCGGCAGCGTGAGCGGATCGTCGGCAGCACCCGCCCCGGCGCATGGGCGACGATCAGGAACAGCGCCCGCGGTGGCGGCTCCTCCAGCAGCTTGAGCAAGGCGTTGGCGGCCGAGCGCTCCATGTCTTCGGCCGAGTCGACGATGCAGACGCGCCAGCCGCCCTCGGCCGCGCTCGATCCGAACCGATCGATCACGCGCCGGATCGAATCGACCGGGATGTTGCTCGTGTAGCTCTTGCCGTCCGGCTTCGGAATCCGGCGCAGGACGTGCAGGTCGGGATGGGATCGTGCCATCACCCGTCGCGTCGCCGGATCGTTCTCCGGCATGGCGAGATCGGCGCTGCGGGCCGCTCGCGCCTGCGGATCGCCTGCCGCGAGCAGGAACCGCGCCGCGCGATAGGCGAAGCTCGCCTTGCCGATGCCCTCCGGGCCGCCGAGCAGCCAGGCATGGTGCATGCGGCCGGAAGCCAGCGCGTCGAGGAAGGTCCGTTCCCGCGCGGCATGGCCGACGAGCGCCAGCGTCTCGCGCGGATGCGGTACGCTCGGCAGCCGGTCGGGTTCGTCGCTGGTCGCTAGCATCAGGTATCCGGGTCTATGGCATCGGACCGAAAAGTGGAATCCACTTTTCGGACAAATCCGATGCGATAACAATGTGATAGATCATCGTTATCGCGTCCGATCGGACGCGCGATGATCTAGGGGTAGGCGCTCGCGCAGGATATGCCACGCAGCCTCCGCAAGCGCCTCGGGAGGCAGCGTCGCATCGAGTACGGCGCAGCGCTGCGGCTCCGCGCTCGCGATATCGCGATAGGCTTGGCGCAGATTGCGGTGGAAGGCCAGTGTCTCGCCTTCGAAGCGATCGACAGCCTCGCCCGGCCGCCGGCGCTTCGCGGCGCGGGCCAGGCCGATTTCGGGATCGAGGTCGAGGATCAACGTCAATTCAGGCATGAGCCCCGAGATCGTCACGGCTTCCAGTTCGGCCAGCAAGGCCTTGTCGAGCTTCCCGAGCACGCCCTGATAGACCCGCGTTGAATCGATGAAGCGGTCGCAGATCACCCATTCGCCGCGCGTGAGCGCCGGGCGGATCAGGATGTCGATATGGTCGATCCGGGCGGCCGAGAACATCAGCGCCTCGGCGAAGGGGCCGTAATCCCGCGCCTGCCCCGCCAGGATCATCTCGCGGATGGCCTCGGCCTTGGGCGAGCCGCCGGGCTCTCGTGTCGTTCGTGCCTTGAGGCCGGCCGCAATGAGCCGCTCGCTCAACGCGCGCGCCAGCGTCGACTTGCCCGCGCCCTCTCCGCCTTCGAGCGTGATGAAACGTCCCTCGCTCACGCGACCTGCTCAGCTCCGGCTCAGGGCCTTGCGGACCCAGCCGGTCGTCGCCTCCAGCAACGCGTCGAGCGCGCGCGACTGCAAGGTGCCGGCCTGCACGCTCTCGGCCGCATAGAGCGGAATGTCCAGCGTCTTGATGTCGCCACGCGTCACCACGAGCCGCGCCACCTCCGCGCCCTCCTGGACGGGGACGGTGAGTGGGCCGCGATAGATGATCCGCGCCGCCAAACGCTCGGTGCTGCCGCGCGGCAGCAGCAGACTGACGGCGTTCTTGCTCTTGAGCGCGACACGCCCCTTCTCGCCACCATAGACGCTGGCCTCGCCGACCGTCTCGCCGGCGGCGAAGAGCTGGCGCTTCTCGAAGGCACGAAAGCCCCATTCGAGCAGCTTGCGCGCTTCCGTCGCCCGGTCGCGGGCCGTCTTGAGGCCGTTCACGACCAGCACGAGCCGCTGGCCGTTCTGCACGGCGGAACCGACGAGCCCGAAGCCGGACTCGTCGATATTGCCGGTTTTCAGGCCGTCCGCACCGATATCCATCGTCAGCAGCGGATTGCGGTTCTGCTGGCGGATCTTGTTCCAGGTGAATTCGCGCTGGCCGAAGATCCTGTAGAGTTCGGGATAGGTCTTGATGATGTGGTCGGCGAGCAGGGCGAGCTCGCGCGCGGTCACCCGCTGCTGCGGATCGGGCATGCCGGTCGCGTTGCGGAAGACAGATTTCGTCAGGCCAAGCCCCCTCACCCGCTCCGTCATGATCCGCCCGAAGGTCGTCTCGTCCCCGGCGATCGCTTCGGCCAGCGCAATCGACGCGTCGTTGCCGGACTGGACGATGATGCCCTGTAAGATGTCGGAGAGCTTGATCCGGCTGTTGAGGATCGCGAACATCGCCGAGCCCCCGGAAGGGCCACCGCCCTTGCGCCAGGCGTTCTCGGAAATGCCGATCTCGCTGTCGAGCGTCAGCTTGCCGGCGGCGATATCCTGGAAGGCGACGAGCACGGTCGCGAGCTTGGCCATGCTCGCCGGTACCATCAATTCATCGGCCGCCTTCTCGTAGAGAACAGCGCCGGTCTCCGAATCAAGCAGGACGGCATAGGGCGCCTGCGACTGGAAGCCTTGGGCCAGAGCGGCGGAACCGTACGAGAGAAGCCCCAGGCCTAGAACGAGGCCCGCGACCAGCCGACGCGCCGCCAACAGCGGCGCCGCTATTCCCGGCAAACAGCAAAAGGCGCTCATGCCTCGATGTGAAGCAGAGCGCCCGCCCTCAGGTCAAGCTGGAGATCAGTTCCGCGCGAGCGGCTGCAGGGTCTGCGGCGCGAGCTTGTTGAGCGGATGGGTCTTGGCGAGGCGATCGCCCATGCCCTTCTCGGGCGCAGCGAACAGGCTGGCGACGCTGGCGCGGGTCGGCGGTAAGGTGGTCCGCAGCGTCGCGGGAACCGCGACGGGCTTGGCCGCGTTGGCGATGGTGTCGAGATCGAACGGCCGGTTCGGCGGCAGCGGTGCGGCGCGCATGGACGGCGCAGCATCGACCGGGGTCGAGACGGTCGAGGCCAGGGTCGCGACGACCGGCGTCGAAGGAGTGATCGTCCGCGGTTGCTGCGGCGCATAGGCCTGCACGACCGGCGTGGCAACCGGAGCGGGTTCCGGCTCGGCTGCCGGCTGCGCGTCGATATCGACGCTGCGCGTACGCGTGGTGGCGACCGGCTCGGCGCTCGCGACCATCGTCCGGGCGCTGGTGCCCGGGATCGGGGCCGGCGAGCCGTCGGTGCGAAGTGTTGCTAGCAGGAGCTTGTCGTCGGAACCGGCGAGCGAGGCCTGGCCGAGGTATTCCATCTTGATTCGCGCCGTGCCGAGATGGCGGAAGGCCAGCGCATCGGCCGTCGTCTGCGAGACGTCCATCATGCGGCCGCCATGGAAGGGGCCGCGATCGTTGACGCGCACGATGATCGAGCGGTTGTTCAGGAGGTTGGTGACGCGGGCATAGGCCGGCAGCGGCATGGTCGGATGAGCGGCCGAGACACTGTAGCGATCGTAGACCTCGCCATTGGCGGTGCGGCGGCCATGGAAAGCCTCGCCATACCAGGAGGCCAGACCGACCTGCGAAAAACCGACGGGCTTCTCGAACGGGGTATAGCGTTTGCCGGCGACGGAATAGGCCTTGCCGATGAGTTGGCGTCCGCCACCCTTCGGCACTTCCTCACCCTCGGCAACGACGCGCGGGCTGGCGGCACCGTATTTCGACTGCGGGAACGCGCCGATTTCCTTGGAACGGCGGCCTGCGACCTGATTGCCTGCGCAATTCGCGGCGAAGAGCCCGACGAGGATAACGCAGCCCATGCGGGCGACGGTTGGCATGGAAGAAGACGCAGGCATCGGTCCGGACATCGTGGAAGCGGTCTCCCGGGCCGAAAAGCGAGCGTCTTGAGTCATTCCGCCAATTCCGCTTTCTGCGCCAAAAACATTCTGTCGGCTCGCCGCCATAGGTAGCGGAGCCGAGTTTTCGGCCAATTCCATTAAGGGATCGTTAAGCCGCTAAAATTCGCGAGAATGCGAACCACTGAATAGGCCATCCCTGCGCCGTTGGGCGGCCACAGCAGTGTTCGAAATACGGCACATGTCAACGGCGGGGCGATCGCAGTCGCCATTTTTCTGTGCACCGTGGCCGTCAGGCCACGGTCCGGGACCGCAGGAGCCAAAGGGCAATTCCGCTGGGCCGAGCGGCATCAACATCGTTTCGCTCGCACTGGAGCCGGCCGGGCGCCGCTCATGGCCCGACCTGATCTTCCGCTTGCAAATCAGCTCTCCGCCCGGCATTGACGGGGCACCGGAAGGGTGGCCGAGTGGTTTAAGGCAGCGGTCTTGAAAACCGCCGTGGGTGCAAGCCCACCGTGGGTTCGAATCCCACCCCTTCCGCCACTATTCTGACCCCAACTGTATGTCTTGATTGATAACTCAAGACATACAGACAACCAGCGCCTCAACGCTTACCCCAACACTCGTTTCCGCTCGCTAACGTTTTGGATGGTGTGACTTCGGTCACTCAACGGGTCATGCGCTTCCGATTCGCGCCAGCCAATAGCAGACATCGGCCACCGCTTTCGAAAGCAGGCCTTCACGGCCGCACCGAAAGGGTTATGCCCATCTTTGCCACGATGGCACTAACCGATTGCTTGGCTGGCAAATGCAATTCGGCGCGGGCTGGCCGGCGTTAGCGGCTTAAACGGTACTCGCCCGAGCCCCATCGACGTGGCGCTGTCGTGGATCTGCATGCCGCTCCCGACCAGGAAGTTCGTGAAAACGGTATTGCTGGCCGGCGTATCGGCGCGCAGGAAGCTCCCGGCATGTGCCTCGACATGAGCGCGCGAAACGGCGATCGCATCATCCTCGCTCGCCGCGATGATGGGGCCGATGACGTGCCCCCGGCCGAAGGGCCGGCACAAGGAAAAGGCGACGATCTCGCCGTTCCGAACGAGAACCTGCCCGCGCGAGACAGGCAGCAGGGCCTGGTAGGCGACGGCGCGGTCATGGCCGGTCGCTGCATGGTCGAGCCGCAGAAGGCTGTCGTGATCGCCGGCTGCGAGAGGACGAACCAAACCTTCCACCTTGGCTGAAGACGCGGCCATTCCGGCAGCCGACGCCTCCGGCGTCGCTTCCCCCTGGCACCGCAGAATTTTCTGCTCGTAGCCGTATCCGAGCGAGCGATAGAGCCGCTTTGCCTCCCGCGTCGCGTTGAGGCCGAAGACGGCGCCCTTGTTCAGCTCGTGCGCCTTCTCCATGAGCCAGCTTCCCGCCCCCTGCTCCTGCAGACGAGGCAAGGTGATGAGCATGCAGACCATGGCGAAATCCGCGTCGTAGCGCAGCCACATCACGGTTCCGACCACCCGCCCGATCTCGTCGACAGCGGCAAGTCCCTGCCCCAGCTCGAGCAACATCTGCCAGTCGCTGTCCCGATGCGGCCAGCCCACCGAAACGGAAAGGGCGTGCAGCAGCTTGGGATCGACCTCCTTGATGTCGCGCAAGGTGAGCTCGAACGTGTCGATATGCAGTCGAGCGATCGTCTCCAAAGCGCGGCCTCCACGGTGTCCACGGCTCTCTGTCCGGCCATGAGGCTCCGGCCGGTTTACCGACCGGTTGTAAACCAATCCCGCAACAGGAAGCACCGTTCTTCTGGGGTATTTCGGCAGGGAAGTGCGCCAGAAGGTTGCGAAACGGTCCGACCACCGGCGCCCACACCTTATTCTGTCGCGAGCGCAGCTGGAACCGGAGCCGTCCGTGACGCCGGAAGAGATCCTGAAGGCATTGGTCCAATTCCCCTCCGTGGTGGGGCAGCCCAACGCCGCCATCGCGGGCTGGATCGCGCAATATCTCGGCGACCTCGGCATCGAAGCGCAACTCCTGCCCGGCCCCGAAGGTGACCGGACGAATCTTTTCGCCACGATCGGCCCGCGCGACGTCCCCGGCCTCGTCCTGTCCGGCCATATGGACGTGGTCCCGGCGCAGGAGCCGCAATGGAGTGCCGATCCGTTCCGGTTGCGCGCGGACGGCGACAAGCTGTTCGGCCGTGGCACGAGCGACATGAAGGGCTTTCTCGCCGCAACACTCGCGATCGTTCCGTCGCTTGTTGCGCTCAAGCCCGTCCGGCCAATCCATCTCGCCTTCTCCTATGACGAGGAGGCGGGCTGTCGTGGCGTTCCCCATCTCCTCGCCGCGCTGCCTTCGCTATGCGCCCTCCCCGCGGCAGCCGTAATCGGCGAGCCGAGCGGGTTGCGCCCGATCCTCGCCCATAAGGGCAAGGCTGCCGCGCGCGCGGAGGTTCAAGGCCGCTCGGGCCATTCCTCCCGCCCCGATCTCGGCCTCAACGCCATCCACGCGATGGGGCGGGTGATCGCGGCGGCGAACGACGCTGCCGCAAAGCTGAGCGGCAGTCCGCTCGACCCGGTGTTCGAACCGCCCTACTCCACCATCCAGATCGGCACGATCCGCGGCGGCGAAGCGCTGAACATCATCCCGCAAAGCTGCATCGTCGAGATCGAGGCCCGGGCCATCGCCGGCGCTTCGCCGGCAGCCCTGCTCGAACCGGTTCGCAAGGCGCTCGAAGGATTGAGAGCCGAGGGCTTCGGAACCAGCTGGCAGCCGATTGCCGGTTATCCTGCCCTGTCCCTTCCCGCCGATGCGCCAATCGCCCGATTGATGGCCCGGATCACCGGTGAAGCACCGCTGGCGGCGGTCAGTTATGGCACAGAGGCCGGGCTCTACCAGGCGGCGGGGATCGACGCGATCATCTGCGGCCCCGGCGACATCGCCCGCGCCCACAAGCCCGATGAATACCTCACGCGCGGAGAACTCGCGGCCTGCGTCGAGATGCTTAAACGACTCTGCGCGCAATTCGCGCAGGAAACGCCTTGATCTCCCGGTCTCTAGGAGCTCGCCTTGACCTTCCTTTTCAACTCCACTGACGAGCGGGCGCGGGTGTTCGCGGCGCAATTCGCCGAGGAACTGCCCGATATCCGCTTCGTCAGAAGCAGCGATCCGCACGATCCCGCCGAGATCCGCTACCTCATCACCTGGACCGCGCCGGAGAACCTCCAGCGCTACGCCAATCTGGAGATCCTGTTCTCGATCGGGGCCGGCATCGACCAGATGAACACGGATGGCTTGCCGCCAAAGGTTCTCGTCGTCCGCATGGTCGAGGAAGGCATCACCCGGATGATGCAGGAATATGTCACGCTCGGCGTGCTCGCCCTGCACCGGCAATGGCCGCTCTATATCGCCCAGCAGAGAGCCGCGCACTGGGAGCCCTACGACATCGTATCCGCCCCGGACAGGCGGGTCGGCATATTGGGACTGGGCATGATGGGATCGGCGGTCATCGAGCGCCTGAAGCCCTTCGGCTTCCCGATTTCCGGCTGGAGCCGCTCGCCGCGAACGATCGAGGGGATTCGTTGCCTTCATGGAGAGGCAGGCCTCGCCACCCTGCTCACTGAGGCCGACATCCTGATCTGCCTGCTGCCGCTGACTCCGGAGACATCAGGCATTCTGAATGGGGAGCTCTTCGCGCAGCTGCCGGCCGGCGCCGGCCTCGTGCATGTCGGCCGCGGCCAGCATCTCGACCACGCCGCCCTGCTTGCTGCCCTCGACAGCGGCCAGCTCTCGGCCGCCGTCCTCGATGTAACGGAGCCAGAGCCGCTGCCGGCGGATCATCGCTTGTGGAGCCATCCCAAGGTGATCCTGACGCCGCATATCGCCAGCAAGGTCGAGGCCGCGCCGGCTGCCAGGGCCGTGATCGAGAACCTCCGCCGTCACCGCTCCGGCCTGCCGCCGATCGGCCTCGTCGATCGCAGCCGCGGCTACTGAAACCCTCAACCCCCGAACGAAAGGCTTCCCCATGTCCCTCCTCGTCAAGCTCGACCTGGCTCCCACCAGCGAGCCCAAGCACGCGAAGGCCGCCCCGGATCGCCTGATCTCCGGCGACCCCTCGTTCAAGACCTGGGCCCAGGACCAGTCCCGCAACGAGCCCGTGCGCACCGGCGTATGGGAGGCGACGCCTGGTGAAACCCGCTCGATCAAGGGCGAGACGATGGAATTCTGCTACATCCTCTCGGGTGTCATCGAACTGACCGAGCAAGGCCAGGCGCCGCGGACCTTCCGGGCCGGCGATAGCTTCGTGATGAAGCCGGGCTTCGTCGGCGTCTGGAAGACGATCGAGACCGTTCGCAAGATCTACGTGATCGCCGGCTGACCTGAGCACGCCGAATAATCGGCCGCCCGGGAGCCTGCAAACAGGATTTCCGGTCGGTCGAGCGGCCCTTACAGGCGCAAACTTCGGGCCGGGCGAGGCTACGCTCGGGCGACGATCACCCGGAGATGCGCCCTTGTCGCTGAGTTTCGATCCCGCTTCGGTCACGCTCCCCCGCGGCCATTTCATCGCCGGCGAATGGGTCGACGCCAGGGACGGCATCGATCTGCATCGCCCTTCCGATGCAGTCGCCTTCGCCGCCTGCCCGGTCGCCGATGCGGAGCTCGTCGACCGCGCCGTCACCGCCGCGAAATCGGCGCTGGCGCAAAGCGGCTGGGGCCGCCTGGCGCCGCGCGAGCGTGCCCGCGCGCTCCACCGCTGGGCCGATCTCATCGAAGCGGAAGCGGAAACGCTGGCGCGGCTGGAAGCGATCGCCTCGACCCGGCCGATCGCCGAGCTCATGGCGGGCGACGTCCCCGTCACGGCCGAGCAGATTCGCTTCTTCGCCGAATTCGCCGACAAGGAAGGCGGCGATCTCGTTCCGACGGGATCGGACAGCTTCGGCATGATCGCGACCGAGCCCTATGGCGTCGTCGGCGCCATCACGCCCTGGAACTTCCCGATCAACATGGCCGGCTGGAAGCTCGGCCCCGCGCTCGCGGCGGGCAATGCCGTGGTGCTCAAGCCGTCGGAGATGACGCCGTTCGCGACGCTCTACCTGGCGCAGCTATCGGTGCGGGCCGGGCTGCCGGCGGGCCTGATCAATATCGTGCTCGGCGATGGCCGCACGACCGGCACCGCGATCACCGGGCATCCCGATATCGCCAAGGTGAGCTTCACCGGCTCGACCGCCGCCGGCGCCGCGATCATGGAAAACATCGCCCGCACCGGCATCAAGCCGATGACGCTGGAGCTCGGCGGCAAAAGCCCGCAGCTCGTCTTCGCCGATGCCGACCTGCCGCAGGCAGCCGCCGCCATCGCCCGCAGCATCCTCGGCAATGCCGGGCAGGCCTGCGTCGCCGGCTCGCGCCTGATCGTGGCGGAGAGCGTCGCGGAGGAGCTGGTCGGGCTCATCGTCGAGCGCATGCGCGCGGTCCGGCCGGGCCCGACCTGGGACGCGGCAAGCGCCTATTCCCCGATCATCTCGGAGCGGCAGATCGGCCGCATGGAAAGCATCGTGGATGCGGCGGTCGCGCGCGGCGCCACCTGCCGGCTGGGCGGCGAACGGCTCGACCACGCGGGCTATTTCTATGCGCCGACCGTGCTGGAAGGGGTCGACGCCACCTCGCCCGCGGTGACCGAGGAAATCTTCGGACCGGTCCTGACCGTCCAGACCTTCCGCGAGGAAGAGGAAGGGCTCGGGCTCGCCGATCACCCGACCTACGGGCTCTGCGCCGGCCTTTATACGCGCGACCTGTCGCGGGCGCTGCGCGCCGTCAACCGCCTGCAGGCCGGTACGGTCTGGGTCAATCGCTACGGCCGCTCGCGCGACCATATCCTGCCGACAGGAGGCTACAAGCAGTCCGGCCTCGGCAAGGACCTGGGACGCGAGGCCTATCTGGCGAACCGCAAATCGAAAAGCGTCCTGATCGCCCTTTGAGGAGTCTCCCCGTGAAATCGCACAAGATCGCCCTGATCCCCGGCGACGGCATCGGTGTCGCCGTCACCGAGGCTGCATGGGAGGTGCTCGGCCGCGCTGCGGATGGTGCCGGCTTCAAGCTCGAAGGCACGACCTTCCCCTGGTCCTGCGACTTCTACGAGAAGACCGGCGCGATGATGCCGCACGACGGCATCGAGACCTTGCGCGGCTTCGACGCGATCCTGCTCGGCGCGGTCGGCTGGCCGAAGCGCGTGCCGGATTCGGTCTCGCTGCATGGGCTCCTGCTGCCGATCCGCAAGGCCTTCGTACAATACGCCAACATCCGCCCGCACCGCCTGCTGCCAGGCGTCGAGGGGCCATTGCGGGCGAGCGCTTTCGACATCCTCTGCATCCGCGAGAACACCGAGGGCGAATATGCCGGCGCCGGCGGGCGCGTCCATAACGGCACGGCCGACGAGGTCGCGGTCGAGACCTCGATCTTCACGCGCAAGGGCGTCGAGCGCATCCTGCGTTTCGGCTTCGAGCAGGCGCGTAAGCGCCGCGGCAAGCTTGCCTCCGTGACCAAGTCCAACGCCCAGAAATACTCGATGGTATTCTGGGACGAGATCACCGCGAAACTCGCCGCCGAATACCCCGATGTCGAGGTCGCCAACTATCATATCGACGCCATGGCAGCGCGCATGGTGATGGCCCCCGAAAGCCTCGACGTGGTCGTCGCCTCCAACCTCTTCGGCGACATCCTGACCGATCTTGGCGCGGCCATTCAGGGCGGGCTCGGCTATGCGGCTTCCGCCAACATCAATCCGGAGCGCAATGCGCCCTCGATGTTCGAGCCGGTGCATGGCTCGGCGCCTGACATCGCGCATCTCGGCATCGCCAACCCGATCGCCGCGATCTGGTCGGGCGCGATGATGCTGGAGCATCTCGGCGAGGCCGGCGCGGCAAAGGCCGTGATGACGGCGATCGAAGCCGCAACGGCCCGCGGCATCGGCATCGAGCCGGGCAAGCACAAGACCGAGGACATCACTGCCGCTGTGCTTTCGGCACTCGGCTGACGGAGACAGCATTCATGGCCATAGAAGCTCTTCGCGACCCCGCGCTGCTGCGCCAGTCCTGCCTCATCGGCGGCGACTGGCGGGCCGCCGTCTCCGGCCGCACGCTCGACGTGATCGATCCGGCGACGCGAGCCACCATCGGCTCCGTGCCGGATGCCGACGGCGCGGACACGGGCGCCGCGGTCGAGGCCGCAGCCGCCGCTTTCGGCGCCTGGCGTGCCAAACCGAATGCCGAGCGCGCCGCGCTGCTGGAAGCCTGGCACGCGCTCATGCTGGAGCATCTCGAGGATCTCGCACTCATCCTGACGCACGAACAAGGCAAGCCGCTGGCGGAGGCCCGCGGCGAAATCCGCTACGGTGCCTCCTTCGTCAAATGGTTCGCCGAGGAAGCCCGCCGGATCGACGGCTCGACGATCCCCGCCCCGACCGCCGACAGGCGCATTATCGTGATGAAGGAGCCGGTCGGGGTCTGCGGCATCGTCACGCCCTGGAATTTTCCGAACGCCATGATCACCCGCAAGGTCGCGCCGGCGCTCGCCGCCGGCTGCACCGTGGTGATCAAGCCGTCCGAGCTGACGCCGTTCTCGGCGCTGGCGCTCGGCGTCCTCGCCGAAAGGGCCGGCATCCCGACCGGCGTCATCAACATCGTCACCGGCATGCCGACCGCGATCGGGGCCGAGCTCACCGGCAACCCGGCCGTTCGCAAGATCTCCTTCACGGGCTCGACACGGGTGGGAGCGCTGCTGATGCGCCAGGCGGCGGACGGCATCAAGCGACTCAGCCTGGAGCTCGGCGGCAACGCCCCCTTCATCGTCTTCGACGACGCTGATATCGATCTGGCGATCGATGGCGTGCTCGTCTCCAAGTTCCGCAACGGCGGCCAGACCTGCGTCTGCGCCAACCGCATCCTGGTGCAAAGCGGCATCTATGATCGCTTCGCCGACAAGCTTGCGGCCCGCGTCGCGGCGATGAAGGTCGGCCCCGGCACCGATGCCGGCGTCGATATCGGGCCGATGATCAACCGCGCCTCGATCGAGAAGATCGAGCGTCATGTCGACGACGCCCTGTCCAAGGGCGCCCGGCGCCTCGCCGCCGCGACCGACATGCCGAAAGGCGCGCAATACGCGACGCCCCTCGTCCTCGGCGACGCAACCATTGAGATGCAGCTTGCCGGCGAGGAGACCTTCGGCCCGGTCGCGCCCCTGTTCCGCTTCGGCAGCGAAGAAGAGGCCATCCGCATCGCCAACGGCACGCCTTTCGGGCTCGCCGCCTATTTCTTCACGCAGGACATGCGGCGCTCCTGGCGCGTCGGCGAGGCGCTCGAATTCGGGATGGTCGGCCTCAACACCGGCGCGATTTCGATGGAGGTCGCGCCCTTCGGCGGCGTGAAGCAATCCGGCCTCGGCCGTGAAGGCTCGCGGCTCGGCATAGAGGAATATCTCGAGGTCAAGGCCTTCCATATCGGCGGGCTCTGACGGGCAAAGCGTACGCCACAGGAATTCTACGCCTACGCATCCATGTGGGCTGAACTGAGCTGATCAAAGCAAGGGGAACTACCGTGAAGACTATCGCTTCCACATTATTGGCACTGGCTCTGTCAGCAGTCATCGCACCGGCCGAAGCACAAACCACAACGCTCAATGTCGTTAAGAATCGCGGCGACCTGATTTGCGGCGTCAGCCCAGGCCTTGCCGGCTTCGGGATTCCCGACGCGAAGGGCGAATGGAGCGGCCTCGACGTCGACCTGTGCCGCGCGATTTCGGCCGCGATCTTCAACGATCCGAAGAAGGTCAAATTCACGCCGCTATCCTCGAAGGACCGCTTCACCGCCCTCCAGAGCGGCGAGGTCGATCTGCTCTCCCGCACCTCGACCTGGACGATGTCGCGCGACACGACGCTCGGCCTGACCTTCGCCGGCGTGAACTATTACGACGGGCAGGCCTTCCTGGTGCAGAAGAAGCTCGGCATCGACACCGCCCGCAAGCTCGACGGAGCCTCGATCTGCCTGCAGCAGGGCACGACGACCGAACTCAACGTCGCCGACTATTTCCGCAAGAACAAGATCAAGTACGAGCCCGTCACCTTCGACAAGGGCGACGAGGCGATCAAGGCGTTCGAATCCGGTCGCTGCGACGCGCTGACCGACGATTCCTCGGCGCTCTACGCATTGAAGCTGAAGCTGGTGAATCCTGCTGAGGCCGTCGTCCTGCCCGAGCTGATCTCGAAGGAACCGCTCGGCCCGGTCGTGCGCAGCAGCGACCTGCAATGGTTCAACCTCGTCAAGTGGACCCATGACGCGATGCTGAACGCCGAGGAACTCGGCGTCACCAAGGCGAATGTCGACGAGATGCTGAAATCGGACAACCCGGAGATCCGCCGCCTGCTCGGAGTCGAGGGCAAGTTCGGCGAGGGCGTCGGCCTGACCAGCGACTGGGTTTACCGCATCGTCAAGCATGTCGGGAATTACGGTGAGGCCTTCGAGCGCAGCGTCGGCCAGGGCTCCGAGCTCAAGATCGCTCGCGGCAAGAACGCGCTCTGGACGGAAGGCGGCCTGCAATACGCCCCGCCGATCCGCTGAGGGCGCGGGCAGAATCCCGGGATACCGCGAAGCTCGCAGCGTCGGATTGGCCGTTGCAGCAACCAAGAACGATGGCACGCCCGCAGATCTTTAACGGGCGTGCCGATCCGCGGTCCCGAAATGACTGCGATGATCCATCGAACACAGACGGCAAACAGCCGATGTCAACTGATGCTCACAGCTGACATCGGCTGATGCTCGGAAAGCTATCGCGAAGCCGTCCTCTGCAGACGAGCCTCTGCGGTCACTGAAAACGGTCGAGCGCCTTGTAGTAGAGGCCAACGAGCGGCAGGAACCAGGGCTTGCCGAAATGGCCCGGCACCGCCGGCCAGGCGAGGCCCTCGAGCGGATTGCGATTGGGGCGGCCGAGGATCGCATCGGCCATGATCATGCCGAGATGCGTCGACATCTGCGCGCCATGGCCGGAATAGCCCATCGCGTACCAGACGCCGTCCTCGTAGCCGGCGCGGGGATAGCGGTCCTTGGTCATATCGACCAGCCCGCCCCAGCAATAGTCGATCTCGACATCCCTGAGCTGCGGGAAGATGCCGGCAAGGCTCGCACGCAGAATGGCGCCGCTCTTCGCGTCGGAGGTCTGATCCGACGTGGCGGAGAAGCGCGCCCGCCCGCCGAAGATCAGCCGGTTGTCCGGCGCAAGGCGGAAATAGTTACCGATATTGAGCGAGGTCACCGCCGTGCGGTTGCCCGGCATGGTCGCCGCGACCTCGCCTTCGCTCAGGGGGCGCGTCGCGATCAGGAACGAGCCGACAGCGATGATCCGGCGCCGGAACCAGGAAAACGGCCCGGAGGTATAGGCCCCCGTCGCCACCAGCACGTCCTTCGCCGAGATGCTTCCGCGCGACGTCTGCAGGACATGCCGCCCGCCTTCCTGCCGCCGCTCGGTGACGGGCGCATGCTCATGGATCACAGCGCCGTGCCGGGTTGCGGCCGTGGCCATGCCTGTCACGAAGCGGCCCATATGCATCATGGCGCTCTTCTTCGAGAGCATCGCGCCATGGAACGCGTCGGAGCCGATCTCGCCTGCAAGCTCGGCCCGGCTCAGCATGGCGGTGTCGGGATCGGCCTCGCGATGCAGCACCTCGAAATTGCGGGTGAGCGAGGCGACATGCTCCGGCTTGGAGGCGAGCTTGAGCTTACCGGCACGCCGGAAGGAGCAGTCGATCCCCTCCTCGGCGACGATCCGCTCGATCGTATCGACGGAATCGTCGAAGGCCTTGTAGAGGGCCACCGCGCGCTCGCTACCCAGCGCCGCCTTGGCGGCGATGAAGCTGTGGGCGAGGCCATTGTTGAGATGGCCGCCATTGCGGCCCGAGGCTCCGTAGCCGACGCTTTCCGCCTCCAGCACCACGACCCGGGCGCCGGCCATGGCAAGCTGGCGCGCGGCGGCAAGGCCGGTGAAGCCGCCACCGACGACGGCCACGTCATAGGAGCCCTCGACCGGCCCCTTGGCGGCGCCGGTGAAGCTGTCGGCCGTGTCATGCCAATAGGATTTGAACTGCATCGGCCGGGGCCTCAGAGCCCGAACACGCCGGGCAGGCCACCGATGTCCTTGATCTCGGTGTAGCCGTAATAGGGATTGGCCGGCTCGTGCCCGCGATTGACCCAGACCTTGTTCTTGATCCCGAGATCATGCGCCGTCATCAGGTCGTAGCGGAACGAGGACGAGACATGGCAAACGTCCTCTGGCCCGCAGCCCAGCATGTCGAACATGTATTCGAAGCCCTTCATGCGCGGCTTGTAGGACCGGGCCTGCTCGGCCGTATAGACGGCATGGAAGGGCGCGCCGAGCCGGGCAACATTGTGCGGGATCTGGTCGTTCTGGGCGTTGGAGAGAATAACGAGCGGGATTTCCTTGGCCACCTTGGCCAGGCCTTCCGGCACGTCCGCATGCGGCCCCCAGGTCGGCACCTGCTCGTAGACCCAGCGCGCATCCTCGGGGCGGAAGGCGACATTGTTGCGTTTGCAGGTGCGCTCCAACGCATTGTGGACGACCTCGGCGTAAGGCTTCCAGTCGCCGAGAACCTCGTCGAGCCGATAGGCCGAGAAATCCGTAATGAAGGTCCGCATCGCCTGCTCGTCCAGCTTGTCGCCGTAGAGCGCGCGCGCGGCCTTATCCATCGCGAAATAGATCAGCGTGCCGTGGCAGTCGAAGGTCACGAATTTGGGTTTGAAGACGGTCATCCGCGGAAATCCCCTGTGGCGAAACGGTTGTGTCCGTTGGCAAGGAGCATAGCCTCGGCCGGAACGGCGCGAGCACCGCATTGCCCGCGGCAGGAAGCACAAACTGCCGTCCGCCCATGAGGCAATGGCAGAGAGTTTCGCCTGCATCGCGGTGGAGGCGGACTTCGCCTGCCGATTGTCGGCGCCTTGCCGCCCGCCGTGGCATTCCATGCGGTCGCCGCGCATTCCCACGGCCGAAGATATCGCGCCGGGCCGTTCCTCAGGAGCAACTGCGCCGGCACAGCGCCTATCCATAATGCAGAGGATATGAAGCTGAGCACCATGGACCAGGAAACGATCGATCTCGTCGCCTTCGACGAACGCCATCTCGACGGCGCCGTTCTGCTCTCGCGCGAAGCGGGCTGGCCCCACCGGCGCGAGGATTGGGCGATGCTGCTGGCCCTCAGCCACGGCTTCGTCGCGCTCCAGGGCGATGCCGTGGTCGGTACGGCGATGCTGACGCCGTTCGGGGACGATTGCGCGACCGTCAACACGGTAATCGTCGCAGCCAATATGCGCGGACGGGGCCTCGGCCGGAAGCTGATGGGGGCTGTCCTGCATGCCTGCGGCCAGCGGGAATGCCGTCTCACCGCCACCGCCGACGGCCTGCCTCTCTATGAGAAGCTTGGCTTCACCGCCACCCACGAGATTCGCCAGCACCAGGGCATTCCCACGACGCGGCCGGCCGATGCGGCGAACGACGCCATGGAGCTGGAGTGGGTCGGTCCGGAGAACTTCGCGGCGGTCACCGCGCTCGATCTGGAGGCGCAGGGAACGGATCGCCGCCCTCTGCTCAGGCTCCTGGCAGAGGCCGGGCGAATGGTCCTCCTGCGCGAAGCCGGCCGGATCGTCGGCTATGCCGCGCTGCGCCCGTTCGGCCGCGGCGAGGTGATCGGCCCCGTCGTCGCGCATACGCTGGAACAGGCGCAGAGCCTCCTGAGCTTCCTGATCGCCAGCCGCCCAGGCGCCTTCCTGCGTGTCGACACCGCCGAGTGGCCCGAGCTTTCGCCATGGCTTTCCGCGCGCGGCCTGGTGGGCGTCGGCGGCGGCATCGTCATGGACCGCAGTGCGACCGGCCGGCAACCGCCCGGCCCCGCCAAACCCTTCGCTCTCGCCAGTCAAGCGCTCGGATAGTCTGGAGAACCGCCATGTTGAGCAATTCCCTGATCGAACTCGATCGCGAACATTGGATTCATCCGGTCGCCTCCTATCGCGGCCATGAAAAGGCCGGTGTGCGCGTGCTGCGCTCGGCGAAAGGCGCGACCATCACCGACGCGTCCGGCAAGCAGCTCATCGACGGCTTCGCCGGGCTATGGTGTGTGAATGCCGGCTACGGCCATGAGAGCATCGTCGAGGCCGCGGCGAACCAGATGCGCGAGCTGGCCTATGCGACGGGCTATTTCGGCCTCGGCTCCGAGCCCGCGATCCGGCTGGCGGCCGAACTCGCCGAGCGTTCGCCGGGCGATCTCAACCGTGTCTATTTCACGCTCGGCGGTTCCGACGCAGTCGATAGCACGGTCCGCTTCATCCGCTATTACCAGCAGGCCCGTGGCAAGCCGCAGAAGGACCAGTTCATCTCGATCGAGCAGGGCTATCACGGCTCGTCGACGGTCGGCGCCGGCCTCACCGCCCTGCCCGCCTTCCATGCCGGCTTCGGCGTGCCCTATGACTGGCAGCACAAGATTCCGTCGCATTATACCTACCGCAATCCGGTTGGCTCCGCGCCGGAAGCCGTCATCGCCGCCTCGCTGGCAGCGCTCAAGGCTAAGGTCGAGGCCGTGGGCGGCGCCGATCGCGTCGCCGCCTTCTATTGCGAGCCGATCCAGGGCTCCGGTGGCGTGCTCGTTCCGCCGCCCGGCTGGGTCAAAGCGATGCGCGAGCTCTGCCGCGAGCTCGATATCCTCTTCGTCGCCGACGAGGTCATCACCGGGTTCGGGCGCACGGGCCCGCTCTTCGCCTGCGAGGACGAGGATATCGTCCCGGACCTGATGACCGTCGCGAAGGGGTTGACCTCGGGCTATGTGCCGATGGGCGCCGTGCTGATGTCGCAGAAGGTCTACGACGTCATCGCGGACGGCTCCGGCGCGGCGGCTGTCGGCCATGGTTATACTTATTCGGCGCATCCGGTCAGCGCGGCCGTGGGCCTCGAGGTGCTGCGTCTCTATGAGAACGGCCTGCTCGACAATGGCCGCAAGGCCGGCGCCCGCCTGATGGCCGGCCTCCAAAGCCTCAGCGACCATCCCCTCGTCGGCGAAGTGCGCGGGCGCGGCATGCTGGCCGCCGTCGAGCTCGTGACCGACAAGGCAAGGAAGATGCCGCTTCCCGCCGCCGCCGTCCCGGCCCAGCGCGTCTTCGACCGCGCCTGGGACAAGGGCCTCGTCATCCGCGCCTTCGGCAACGGCGTGCTGGGCTATGCCCCGCCGCTATGCTGCACCGATGCCGAGATCGACGCCATCGTCGAGCGGACCCGCGCGACGCTCGACGAGACGTTGGCCGACCCGGATGTGCGCGCCGCGATGGCGTGACATTCGCAAGATCTGCGAGGATCGAGCGGAGGTGAAGGGTGGCCCCGCCTCCACTCTTCGCGGCCGAGATTCCGCGAAGGCTGCGAATACGGAATTTTGTGCCGCCGGGTTTTGGACATTCAGCGTATCCGGCGACCATGGCGTGGGAAACTCCCATATGGCCGACGGAGATCGGCCGGGGAACACAGCGCGACCGTCGCGACCAGCGACCGAATGATCCGAAAGCGACGCGACCGTGCTCGCTGACGATTGCCCGCACGCAACAGGCGGGAGAAGCGGAGAGGCGATGGCTAAGAGTTTCGGCGATTTCCGCTACATGACGTTCGACGTCGTCGGCACGCTGATCGATTTCGAGGGCGGCCTTGTCGGTAGCCTGGCGGCGATTGCTCGCGAAACCGGCGTGCCCTTCGATGGCGAGGAAGCCCTCAGTCTCTACCGGGCGGCCCGCTACATGCCCGATGTCCAGCATTTCCCGGATGATCTCGCCCGTGTCTACGGCGTCATCGCGCCGAAGCTCGGCCTGCCGCCGGGTGGAAGCCATGGACAGCGCCTCCGCGACGCCGTCAAGGACTGGCGCCCCTTCCCGGACAGTGCTGAGGCGCTTGCCCGCCTGTCGAAGCGCTACAAGCTGATCGCCATGACCAACGCCCAGCGCTGGGCCTTCGAGCATTTCTCCCGCGCGCTCGGCAACCCGTTCTATGCCGGCTTCACTGTCGACGATACCGGAACGGAAAAGCCGGATCCCGCCTTCTTCGAGCAGGTCTTCGCCTTCGTCGAGAAGGATGGCGGCTCGCGCGAGCAGATCCTGCATGTCGCGCAGAGCCAGTACCATGACATCGGAATCTCCCGGAAGCTCGGCCTGACCAATTGCTGGATCCAGCGGCGCCACGCTCAGCCCGGCTATGGCGGCACGATCGAGCCCGAGCGCTTCACCGAGCCCGACTTCCACTTCACCTCGATGGGCGCGCTCGCCGACGCCGTGGAGAGCAGCCTGGTGGCCTGAAGGAACCCGCAACGAAGAAGACCAACGCCGGCACAACGGCGCAAATCAAAACAGGGGAATACACATGACCGACAAGATTTCTTCCAGCTGGACGAGCGCGGACGACGCCAACGTCGAAAATGCGATCCGTCGCGGCGCCAGCCGTCGCGACCTCCTGCAGATGCTGATGGCCGGCGGCCTTGCCGCCTCCGCCAGCAGCCTGCTTCTGGCCCGGGCCACCTCCGCGCTCGCGGCGACGCCGGTCAAGGGCGGCAACCTGAAGGCTGCCGGCTGGTCCTCCTCGACCGCCGACACGCTCGATCCGGCCAAGGCCTCGCTCTCGACGGACTATGTCCGCTGCTGCGCCTTCTACAACCGCCTGACCTTCCTGGGCACCGACGGCAAGCTGCAGATGGAGCTCGCCGACAAGTTCGAGACCAAGGACGCCAAGGTCTGGACCGTCACGCTCAAGAAGGGCGTCACCTTCCATGACGGCAAGCCGCTGACCTCCGCCGATGTCATCTACTCGCTGAAGCGCCATCTCGACCCCGCCGTCGGCTCGAAATCGGCCGCGCTGGCCAAGCAGATGACCGAGTTCAAGGCTGTCGATCCGCTGACCGTCGAGATCACGCTCGCGGCGCCTAACGGCGACCTGCCGACCATCCTGTCGACGCATCACTTCATGATCATCGCCGACGGCACGACGAACTTCGCCAAGGCGAACGGCACTGGCGCCTTCACCTGCGAAAGCTTCGAGCCCGGCGTGCGCTCGATCGCCGTCAGGAACAAGAACTACTTCAAGCCCGGCGGCGCGAACCTCGACTCCTTCGAGTTCTTCGCCATCACCGACGACACCGCCCGCGTCAACGCGCTGCTCTCCGGCGACATCCAACTGGCCGCCGCGATCAACCCCCGCTCGATGCGTCTGGTCGAGAGCCAGCCGGGCGTCGCCCTGTCGAAAACCACCACCGGCAACTACACCGACCTCAATATGCGCCTGGACATGGCGCCCGGCGACAAGGCAGGTTTCGTCGAGGGCATGAAATATCTGCTCAATCGCGAGCAGATCCAGAAGTCGGCGCTTCGCGGCCTCGCCGAGATCGCCAACGACCAGCCTGTTCCGCCGATGAGCGTCTACCACAACAAGGACTTGAAGCCGAAGGCGTTCGACCCCGAGCGGGCCAAGTCGCTCTTCCAGAAGGCCGGCGTTCTCGGCCAGACGATCCCGATCGTCGCCTCGGATGCTGCCGGCTCCTCGGTCGACATGGCCGTGCTCGTCCAGCAGGCCGGCAACGCGATCGGCATGAAATTCGACATCCAGCGCGTTCCCTCGGACGGCTACTGGTCGAACTACTGGCTCAAGGCCCCGGTCCATTTCGGCAACATCAACCCGCGGCCGACCCCCGACATCCTGTTCTCGCTGCTCTATGCCTCCACCGCGCCGTGGAACGAGAGCCAGTACAAGTCGGAGAAGTTCGACAAGATGCTGCTCGAGGCCCGCGGCTCGCTCGACGAAGCCAAGCGCAAGCAGATCTATGGCGAGATGCAGGTGATGGTCGCCGACGAGGCCGGCACCGCGATCCCGGTCTACATCTCCAATGTCGACGCCATCTCGAACAAGCTCAAGGGGCTGCTCGCGAACCCGCTCGGCGGCATGATGGGCTACGCCTTCGCAGAATACGTCTGGCTCGAAGGCTAAGGCCCCGCTTCTCCCGCGGGCCGGGCGCGTGCGTCCGGCCCGCATTTCGTGTCACACTCCGCTCGGAGGTGTCTGCTGCGGGAGCGTCGATGAACCTTCACCTGTTGTCCCTGCTGGGCGGACGGCTGCTCGTCGCGCTGCTGACGCTGCTGATCGTCTCCTTCGTGGTGTTCTGTGCCACCCAGATCCTGCCCGGCGACGTCGCCGAGATCCTGCTCGGCCAGGCCGCGACGCCGGAGGCCGTGGCCGGGCTTCGCACGGCGATGCACCTCAACGACCCGGCGATCCTGCGCTTCTTCCGCTGGCTGGGCGGCATGCTGACCGGCGATCTCGGCATCTCCTACGCCAACAACCGGCCGATCGCGGAGCTCATCGCCGGGCGCCTGGGCAATTCGCTCCAGCTCGCGGCGGCGACCGCGCTGTTTTCGGTGCCGATCGCGCTCGCGCTCGGCATCACCTCCGCCATGCTGCGCGGCTCGGTTTACGACCGCTCGGTCACAATGGCGACGATCATGGTGATCTCGGTGCCGGAATTCATGATCGCCACCGCCGGCGTGCTGATCTTCGCCGTCTGGCTGAAATGGCTGCCGGCCTTGTCCTTCGCGCGGGACGTCCACTCCTTCGGAGAGATGCTGCGCATCTATGCGATGCCCGTCTTCACGCTGAGCTTCGTGATCTCGGCCCAGATGATCCGCATGTCGCGCGCCGCCGTTGTCGAGGCGCTCAACACGCCCTATGTCGAGATGGCGCAGCTCAAGGGCGCCTCGCGCCCGCGGGTCGTGCTGCGCCATGCGCTGCCCAACGCGCTCGGCCCCATCGTCAACGCCGTCGCGCTGTCGCTCTCCTATCTGCTCGGCGGCGTCATCATCGTCGAAACGATCTTCAACTATCCCGGCATCGCCAAGCTGATGGTCGACGCGGTGGCGACGCGGGACCTGCCGCTCATCCAGAGCTGCGCGATGATCTTCTGCGTCGTCTACATGCTCCTGATCACGACGGCGGACGTCATCGCCATCCTGTCGAACCCGAAATTGCGCTGACCATGGCCATCGACGCAGCCAACACGACAACCGCCAGCCAGCGCCGCGCCGGGTATCGGTTCAACCTCACCGGCTGGATTAGCCTGATCGTCATCCTCGCCTGGGCGCTGATCGCGATCCTGGCGCCCTATGTCACGCCCCACGGCATCAGCGACATCGTCGATACCGACTATTTCGGCCCAATGAGCCTGCAGTTTCCGCTCGGCACCGACTATCTCGGGCGCGACATGCTCTCGCGCATCCTCTTTGGCGCGCGCTACACGGTCGGCATATCGCTGGCGGCCACGCTGATCGCCTGCAGCATCGGCGTCACGCTCGGCATGGCGGCGGCCGTGACCGGCGGCTGGTTCGATACGGCGCTGAGCCGCTTCATCGATGCGTTGAGCTCGATCCCCAGCAAGCTGTTCGCCCTCGTTGCCGTTGCCGGCGTCGGCTCCTCGATCCCCGTGCTGATGCTGATCCTCGGCATCATCTACACGCCCGGCTCCTATCGCTTCGCCAGGGCGCTCGCAGTCAACGTCAACACAGCGGATTTCGTCACGGTGGCGCGCATTCGCGGCGAGAAACTGAGCTACCTGATCCGTGCGGAAATCCTGCCGAACATCATTGGCCCGGTACTGGCCGATGTCGGCCTGCGTTTCGTCTTCATCGTGCTACTCCTGTCCGGCCTGTCCTTCCTCGGGCTCGGCGTGCAGCCGCCGGAGGCCGACTGGGGTTCGCTGGTGCGCGAGAATATCGGCGGCCTGCCCTTCGGCTCGCCGGCCGTGATGGCGCCCTCCTTCGCCATCGCCAGCCTGACGATCGCGGTGAACATGCTGATCGACAACCTGCCGCAGAAAATCCGCGACCGGAGCGAATGATGAGCCCTCTCGTCGAAATCCGGGATCTCAAGGTCGAGGCGACCACCGATGCCGGCCGCCGCGTCGAGATCATCAAGGGCGTGAGCTTCGAGATTGCGCCCGGCGAGATCGTCGCGCTGATCGGCGAGAGCGGCTCGGGCAAGACCACGATCGCGCTGACGCTGCTCGGCTATACCCGCACGGGCTGCCGCATCACCGGGGGCAGCGTCAGCGTCGACGGCCGCGACATGGCCGCACTGTCGGAAAAGGAGCGGGCAAAGGTCCGCGGCGTCGCGGTTGCGTATGTGCCGCAGAGCGCGGCCGCCGCCTTCAACCCGGCGCAGCGGATCATGGACCAGGTGATCGAGATCACCCGCATCCACGACCTGATGCCGCGTGCCGAGGCCGAAGCCAAGGCGGTGGACCTGTTCCGTGCGCTCTCCCTGCCCTCGCCCGAGACAATCGGCGGGCGCTATCCGCACCAGGTTTCGGGCGGCCAGTTGCAGCGCTTGTCAGCGGCCATGGCGCTCATTGGCGATCCGAAGGTGGTGATCTTCGACGAGCCGACGACCGCGCTGGACGTCACCACGCAGATCGAGGTCCTGCGCGCCTTCAAATCCGTGATGCGCCAGAGCCGGATGGCCGGCGTCTACGTCTCGCACGATCTCGCCGTCGTCGCCCAGATCGCAGACCGCATCGTCGTGCTCAAAGGTGGCGTCATCCAGGAAATCGGCGCAACAACGCAGATATTGTCGGCACCGAAGCATCCCTACACACAAGAACTGCTCGCAGCCTTCGCCCCGCCGGGGCGCGTCGCCGCGCAGGTGGCGAGCCCGGAAGGCGCGGCTCCCCGCCCCGTGCTCGAGCTTTCATCCATCAGCGCCGGCTATGGCAAGCTGCAGGCCGACGGAACGCCGCTGATCCTGGCCGTCGACAAGGTCAGTTTCAAGCTGGAGCGCGGGCGCAATCTCGGCATCATCGGCGAATCCGGCTGCGGGAAATCCACGCTTGCGCGCGCCATCGCCGGCATCATCCCGCCCTCCTCCGGCACGATCGCCTTCAACGACAAGCCGATGGCACCGCGGGCACAGGACCGCAGCGCCGACGAGTTGCGCAAGCTGCAGATCGTGTTCCAATCGGCCGATACCGCGCTCAATCCGGCCAAGTCGATCGAGGACATCCTCGGCCGCCCACTCACCTTCTACCATGGCCTGCGCGGCGCCGCCCGCGACGCGCGCATCGACCGGCTGCTCGAGCTGGTGCATCTGCCCCGCGCCCTGAAGCACCGGCTGCCGAGCGAATTGTCGGGCGGGCAGAAGCAGCGCGTGAACCTGGCACGCGCGCTCGCCGCCGATCCCGAACTGATCCTCTGCGACGAGATCACCTCGGCGCTCGATACGGTGGTGGCCGCTGCCATCATCGAATTGCTCAAGGACCTGCAACGCGAACTCGGCCTGTCCTACCTCTTCATCAGTCATGACCTGACGACGGTGCAGGCGATCTGCGACGAGGTCGCGGTGATGTATCGCGGCGTAAAGGTCGAGCAGTTGCCGGCCGACCAGGTCGGCAAGGCCGGCGGCCATCCCTATGCACGGCTGCTGATGTCCTCGGTGCCCAGGCTCGACCCATCCTGGCTCGACAAGCTCGAACGCGACCCGGAACTCGTCGCCGCCTTTTCTAAGCGCTGACGTAAGCCCTAACTCGTCGCCGTGACCGGGAACAGGCTGGTCAGCGGCATATGCGGCTTCACGATCGGCGATTTTAGCACGACGAAGCTGAAATATTTGTCGATGCCGATATCGAGGTCGATCAGCCGCTCCATCAGCGTCTGGTACTCGATGATGCCGCTGGTCACGAACTTGACCAGATAGTCGTAGCCGCCCGAGACGAGATGGCACTCGATCACTTGGTCGAGCTTCTCGATGGCGGCCAGGAAGCGGGCGAAATCGATCTGACGGTGGTTCTTCAGGGTGATCTCGGTGAAGACCGTGAGCGTCTGGCCGAGCTTGCCGATATTGATGCGGGCGGAATAACCGGTGATGTAGCCGTCCTGCTGCAGCTTCTTGACGCGCATCAGGCAGGGGCTCGGCGACAGATTTACCAGCTCGGCCAGCTCGACATTGGTGATCCGGCCGTTCTTCTGCAGCTCGTAGAGGATCTTGATGTCGATCTGGTCAAGCTTCATGGGTGTCCCCTTCGATCGACGGATGGCCAGGCCGCGCCTTCCGGCGGGCGCTCCGGCAGCAGATCATGCCGCGAACCATGCGCAGTGTCTAACAGGTGCCGGGCGCAAACGATGGCAGAATTGGGCTGTCGAAACGGAATGAAATGCTGCGGCGATCCGATCTGCGGTGCACATGCCCGGTGGCCGGCGGATAGTCTGCTCTCCGCAAGGAGACCGCGATGCCAGCGCCACTGTCCGAGATCGAGACCAGCCCCGCCCTGCCCGAGCGTGCCGATGTCGTCATCATCGGCGGCGGCATCGTCGGCGTCTCCGCGGGCTACTATCTCGCGCGCCGCGGCTTGAAGGTCGCGCTCGTCGAGAAGGGCCGCATCGGCGCCGAGCAGTCGAGCCGCAACTGGGGCTGGTGCCGGCAGCAGAATCGCGATGCCCGCGAGCTGCCGATGGCGACGGAAAGCCTTACGCTCTGGGATCGCTTCGCCGAGGAGATCGGAGAGGATCTCGGCTTCCGGCGCTGCGGCCTGCTCTATCTGAGCGATGACGACGCGCAACTGGCTGCCTGGGCGAAATGGCGCGATTTCGCCGTCGGCGAAGGCGTCGTCACCCATATGCTCTCCACTGAGGAAGCCTCGGCTCGCGGCAGCGCGACCGGCAAGCGCTGGAAGGGCGGCGTATTCTCGCCCACGGACGGCACCGCCGACCCTGCCCGCGCCGCGCCGATGATCGCGCGCGGTGTCCTCAAGGCCGGCGGCAGCGTGCATCAATTCTGTGCCGCGCGCGGGCTCGAGACGACGGGCGGCCGCGTCTCGGCCGTTGTGACCGAGAAGGGCACGATCCGCACTGGGACGGTCATCCACGCGGGCGGCGCCTGGGCCTCATCCTTCCTCAACCAGTACGGCATCCGCTTCCCACAATCCTCTGTCCGTTCGTCAATTCTGTCCGTCGCACCGGGCGTTGCCGGCCTGCCCGACGCGCTACATACGGCCGCAGTCTCGGTGACGCGCCGCAGCGATGGCGGCTACACGCTGGCGATCAGCGGCGGCGCCCGCGTCGACCCCACGCCGCAGCAACTGCGTTTCGCTCGCCAGTTCGTGCCGATGTTCATGCGGCGCTGGCGCAACCTCGCCATCGGCGGGCTCGAAGGCTGGAAATCCGGCCATGAGACTCTCGGCCGTTGGAAGCTCGACGCGCCGACGCCGATGGAAGCCAGGCGCATCCTCGACCCGACGCCCGATCCGCGCCAGATCGCCGAGACCCATGCCCGCGCCCAGGCCCTGCTGCCGGCCCTCAAATCAGTGCCGGTCGCGGCGCGCTGGGCCGGCTATATCGATTCGACGCCGGACGGCGTGCCCGCCATCGGCGAGCTCGCCGGCCTGCCCGGCTTCATCCTGGCAGCTGGGTTCAGCGGCCACGGCTTCGGCATCGGCCCCGGCGCTGGTCACATGATCGCGGATATCGTCACCGGCGCGAAACCGATCGTCGATCCGACGCCTTATCGGCCGGAGCGGCTGGAGGGTTCCGCCTTCGGCAAGGTGGCCGAGTTCTAGAGGCTGCCCTGACCGCATCGGACCGCATCGGACCGCATAAGTTCGTCTTATGGGTCCGACATGAATTCGTCTTGTCGTTCGCTCCGGCAGGTACGGATGCTGCATGGCCCGGCGCGGACGACCGGGTGTCCAAGAAGCAAAAAGGGGAATGGGATGATCGGGTTCAGAACAACGGTTGCGGCGCTCGGCATGATGATTGCCGCTGCGGCCGCGCAGGCGCAGACGGTCTACAAGGTCGGCTCGACGCCCACCGGCACCCCCTTCACCTTCCTCGACGCGAAGACCAACACCATCCAGGGCATGATGGTCGATGTCATCGAGGAGATCGGCAAGGATGCCGGCTTCAAGGTCGAGATCCAGCCGATGCAGTTCTCGACGCTGATCGCCGCCCTGACCTCTGGTAAGATCGATATCATTTCCGCCGCCATGTACGGCTCGCCCGAGCGCGCCAAGGTCGTCGACTTCAGCCAGGACGTCTATGCCTATGGCGAGGGCCTCGTGGTCAAGTCCGACGACGCCAAGGACTATGTCGGCTTCGAGGATCTCAAGGGCAAGAAGGTCGGCGGCCAGATCGGCACCCGCTATATCGACGCCCTCAAGGCGTCGGGCGCGCCGGCCGAGGTCAACGCCTATGACAGCCTGCCCGACATCCTGCGCGACGTTTCCAACGGCCGCCTCGACGCCGGCATCGGCGACTATCCGATCCTGGCCTACAACCTGGCGCAGGGGCGCTTCCCGCAATTGCGGCTGGTCAAGTCCTACAAGCCGTCCGTGCCGGGCCCGATCAACATCGCCGTCAAGCAGGGCAATGCCGAGCTGCTGGCGAAGATCAACACCAGCCTTGCGAACATGAAGAAGGATGGCCGCTTCGACACGATCCTGAAGAAATGGGGTCTCTGAACGCGCCAATCCTTCCTGCCATGACGCATTTTCTCAGCCAGGTTCCGACGTATCTGCCGATCCTGATGCAGGGCGTCTACCTCACCATCCTGGTCACGCTCGGCGCCTTCGTCCTCGCGACGGTGCTGGGCCTGGCCTGGGCCTTCATGCGGGTGAGCGGCATCGCGCCGCTCGCCTGGACGGCGCGTACGATCATCGTGATCGTGCGCGGCATCCCCGGCATCGTCACCCTGTTCTACATCTATTTCGTGCTGCCGGATCTCGGCCTGTCGCTGAACGCCGTGCAGGCGGCCATCATCGGCCTCGGCATCGCCTATTCGCCCTACATGGCCGAGGTCTTCCGCGCCGGCATCGAGGCGATCGACCGCGGGCAGACGGAAGCCGCGCTGTCGATCGGCATGGGCTGGGGGCTGCTGATGCGGCGCGTCGTGCTGCCCCAGGCGATCCGCGTGGCGCTGCCGCCCTATGGCAGCACGATGGTCATGCTGCTCAAGGATTCCTCGCTGGCCTCGACGATCACGGTCGCGGAGCTGTCGCTGCAGGGCAAGCTCCTGGCATCCTCGACCTTCGAGAACACCACGATCTTCACGCTGGTGGCGCTGATCTACCTTGCCATGAGCCTGCCGCTCACGGCCTTCAACAGCTGGCTCGAACGTCGCATGAGGCAGGCCCGATGAGCATCATCGAACTGCGCAGCATTCGGAAATCCTTCGGCACGCTCGAGGTCATCCACGACGTCTCCTTCGCGGTAGAGAAGGGCGAAGTGGTCTGCATCATCGGGCCGTCCGGCTCCGGCAAATCGACGCTCCTGCGCTGCATCAACGGCCTGGAGACCTATCAGGGCGGCGAGATCACCGTGCATGGCGAGCGGGTCGACACCGGCTCTTCGCGCATCCGCCAGGTGCGGACCCGCGTTGCCATGGTCTTCCAGCGCTTCAACCTGTTCCCGCATCGGACGGCCCTGGAAAACGTCGCGGAAGGCCCGATCTTCGTGAAGAAGGAGCCGCGCGAGGAGGTTCTGGCGCGCTCGCGCGAGCTGCTCACGCGGGTCGGGCTCGGCGCCAAGATCGACGCTTATCCGGCCCAGCTCTCCGGCGGCCAGCAGCAGCGCGTCGCGATTGCGCGGGCGCTCGGCATGAAGCCCGATGCGATCCTGTTCGACGAGCCGACTTCGGCGCTCGACCCGGAGCTCGTGGGAGAGGTCCTCGCCGTCATGCGCTCGCTTGCCGACGAAGGCATGACGATGGTCGTCGTCACCCACGAGATGGGGTTTGCCCGCGAAGTCGCGGACCGCGTGCTGTTCCTCGATGGCGGCGTCCTCGTCGAACAGGGCTCGCCCGAAGCCGTGCTGAGCCGGCCGCAACATCCGCGAACGCAGGATTTCCTGCGGCGCATCCTGCCATCCTGAGGGTTACGCGCATGGCACGCCTGTCCGGTCCGTTCTTCAGCGACGACGCGGTCGACACGCCCTATTGGTGGGACGCCGCGAGGCCTGCGGCGCAGGCCCCAGTAGAACTTCCGGCACAGAGCGAGGTCACCATCGTCGGCGCGGGCTTCACCGGCCTCAACGCCGCGCTGACCCTGGCGCGCGCCGGCAAGCAGGTGACCGTGCTGGACGCGGAAGCGCCGGGCTGGGGCGCCTCCTCCCGCAATGGCGGGATGCTCGGCCCCGGCTGGGCGACCTTCGACACCGCGATGGCCTATGGCCCGGACAAGGCGCGCGCCATCGTCGAGGAAAGCTTCCTTGCCCTGCAGCACGTCAAGGATGTGGTGGCGCGGGAGGCCATCGACTGCGATCTGGCGGTGGTCGGCTATTTCCGGGGGGCGATGACGCCACGCCTATACGAGGCGATGGGGCGCAATCTCGACCGCATCCGGCAGGTCATGCCCTGCGATGCCTATCTGGTGCCGCGGGCCGAGCAGCAAAGCGAGATCGGCACCGAACTCTATCATGGCGGCCTCGCCATGCCGGGCTATGCCGGCCTGCATCCGGCCCGCTATGTCGCCGGTCTCGCCGAAGCCGCGCGGCGGCTCGGCGTGCAGATCGTCAGTGGCGCCCGGGTCACGGCGATCTCGCCGCAAGGCAGCGGGTTCAATCTCTCGGTGGGCGAGCGAAAGACCGCGGCGAAGCAGCTTCTCGTCGCGACCAACGGCTATACCGGCGCGCTCCTGCCCTTCCTGCAGCGGCGCATCATTCCCATCCGCAGCGCGCTGATCGCGACCGGCCAACTCCCGGCCGAGGTGATGGATCGCCTCATGCCGAAGCGGCGCATGCTGGCGGGCAGCCAGCGCGTCGTGACCTATTATCGCCCCTCGCCCGACGGGACGCGCATTCTGTTCGGCGGCCGGGTGCTCAAGGTGAACGGCGAGACTGTCGCCCACGCCAATGCCGCGCATCTGCGCAAGCAGATGCTGCAGGTCTTTCCCGAGCTGGAACGGACGCCGATCACGCATTACTGGCACGGCCAGACCGGCTTCACCTTCGACAAGCTGCCGCATCTCGGCGAGCAGGAGGGCATCTTCTACGCCTGCGGCTATAACGGAACCGGCATCGCGCGGGCGAGCTGGTTCGGCCACAAGATTGCGCAGCGGATGCTCGGCGATACGGGGCAGCCCAGCGCCTATGCCGACCTGCCCTTCCGCAGCCGCCCGCTCTATTACGGCAAGCCCTGGTTCCTGCCGCTGGCCGTGCTGTTCTACGAAATGCGGGATCGCTGGGACCAGCGATAGACCGGGAGAAAGCCCAGAGGCGCTTGAGACTGGACATCCACGCCAGCGGCGGCGATGTCTGCGCTATCGCCGTTGATGGGACGACAGATGCGGGCGCGCCAACTCGAAGTCTTCTGCACGCTGATGCGCTGCGGCACGGTGACCGGCGCGGCCGCGATGCTAAACATCTCGCAGCCTGCCCTGAGCCAGATCCTGCTTCATGCCGAGGACCAGCTCGGCTTCAAGCTGTTCAACCGCGTGCGCGGCCGGCTGGTGCCGACGCAGGAAGCGGAGGAGCTCTACTCCCAGGCCGAGCATATCTTCGGCGAGCTTGATGCGCTCCGCCGCCGGACCATCGACATGCGGCATGGCCGGACCGGCCTCGTCCGGCTCGCCGCTTCGGCGCCACCGTCCATGTCGATCGTGCCGCGTGCCCTCACCGCCTTCCGGGAGGCCCATCCAGAGATCGTGGTGCGCTCGCTCATCGCCTCGCAGACGTCGATCGTCGAGATGCTGCGCAATGGCGAAGTGTCGCTGGGCATCGCCATGAACAACCTGCCTCATGCCGGCATCCATGCCGAGACGGTGGGGCGTGCCACGCTGGTCTGCGTCGTCTCGGCCGAGCATCGGCTGGCGGAGCTCGACTGCGTCCGCTTCGCCGATATCCGCGACGAAACCTTGATCTCTTACCGGGGCGACACCCTGCAAGGGCGGTTGCTGGCCGCCTCGGCGGAAGCCGAGGATTTCGCTTACGCGCCTGCAATCGAGATCGACCTGTCGATCACCGCCCTGCCTTATGTGCGCGATGGGCTCGGCATCGCCATCGTCGACAGCCTCTTGCCCTGGGAGCAATTCAACGGCGTCGTAACGCGGCCGTTCGAACCCCGGATCGAAGTGCCCATCGCGATCCTCACCAGCAACGACCGGCCGCTCTCGCCCAGCCACGAACTGATGCGCGACTGCCTGCGCGCGGCTTGCCGGGCCCTTAATCGTTCGCACGGCACCTGAACACGCAACGCTATCCGCCTGTAGCCGCGTCCTGAATCAGGGCGGAGATCGGGGCGGGCCTTACCGGCGCCTGTCCGCGCATCCGACCGGCCGCCGCTGCGCAGGCATGGCCCGCGCTATCGGCCACGATCTCCGCTGCGGCCAACTCGCAATAGCGGCCCTGGCACCGCCCCATCCCGGCACGCCCGAGCGACTTGACGCGATTGACCTCGCCGCCACCGAATTCGACGGTCTTGCGCAATTCGCCGGCCGTCACGCCTTCGCAGCGGCAGACTACCGTCTGATCCGGCAATCCGGCCGCAGCCTCGGCCGGCCAGGGAAAGGCCTCCGCGACACCGCGCGCGAAGCGGTTGAGCCGGGCCAGGCGGCGCCTCTCAGACGCAATGTCCGGGGCCGGCAAGCCGAGATCCTGCAGGCAGGCCACAGCGGCAAGCCGACCCGCGACCTCCGCCCCATCGGCCCCGACTATCCTGAGCCCGTCTCCGGCGAGATAGACGCCGCCTCCCGCCCGCCCCATGGCATCGGCCTGCGGCAGCCATTGCCGCCAGGTTTCGTCATAGGCGAAGTCGCATCCGGCCAAATCCGCAAGGCGGGTCTCGGCCCTCAGATGCCAGCCAAGACCGACCGCATCGCAAGGCGTGCGCTGGCTCCGGCCCGCTTCGTCCCGCCAGAGGACGGCGGCCGGGCCGCGCCCATCCGCCTCGATCCGGTCCAGCCGAACCCCGGCATGGTAGAGCCGACCAAGGCTGCGGCGCATCATCAGCCCGCGCAGGGCGAAGAGCGGCCGCGCCGCAAGACCGGAGAAGCCGCGCAATTGCTGGCGCATGGACGCAGTGTCGAGGATCGCCGCGACCTGCCCTCCGGCCTTGAGCAATTGTACCGCGAGCAGGGTGAGCAACGGGCCGGAGCCAGCCAGCACAATGCGCCGTCCCAGCGCGGCCCCTTGCGCCTTCAGCGCGATCTGCATCGCGCCGAGCCCGTAGACGCCGGCACTCTCCCAACCCGGTACGGGCATGACGCGATCCATCGCGCCGGTGGCGAGGATCAGCTTGTCATAGGATATCCAGCGCGCCCCTGCGTCGCCGATGACCTGCAAACGCCCGTCCGCAATGGCGATGACGGAACTGCGGGAATGATGAACGAGGCGGCCGGCCGCCGCCAGGGAATCGAAGGTCCGATGTAGCGCGATCGCCTTGGCAGCCTCGGAGCCATAGAGGGCCTCGGGCGGGCGCATGAAACCCTGCGGCGGCCGGCGATAGATCTGGCCTCCGGCGCGCTCGCCCTCGTCGATGACGATGGGTACCAGCCCGCCGCCGACGAGCGCCTCGGCAGCCCGGATCCCCGCCGGTCCAGCACCTACGACGACGATCCGGGGCTTAGCTTCTTCAGTCACGGCCATTCTCGCGGCGCGTCGGACAGGAGGCGCATGCCTTCGGCCAACGGCGTCGAGCACGCCCGCAGCCTTGGCCCATCCTCCTGCCAGATCCAACAATCCTGACAGGCTCCCATCAGACAAAAGCCTGCGCGGGCCTCCGGGCCGAACTCCGAGCGGCGCAGCGCCGGCGCGACCGAGAGCACGGCGCTGAGTACGGTGTCGCCGGCCAAAGCCTGCCGCTCGGTGCCATCGAGGAAGAAGTGCAGGGGCGCACGATCCGTCTCGGCTAGCCGAACCAGCCGCCCTCCGGCCTCTCCCGCAGCCATGGTCATTCTGCCGCTTCGGCGAAGGGGGGCCGAGGCTCCGGCATCTCCGGGAAGCGGACCCTGGCTGCGGCAAAGGCTTCGTCGACGCCGTGGGCGCCGATCCTGCCCTTCATGCGGCGGAATATCTCGGTCTTGGCGAAGAAGCGCCAATGGATCGGCAGGCCGGCGAGCAGGACCGTCAGCCTGTCATAGGCATCCGGAGTCCATTGGGCCTCATAACCCTCACGCTCCGGGCCAAAATGGAAATGGCCCGAGATTGGCGCGCGCTCGGCGCGCCGCGCCTTGGTCGCCTCCTCGTCCAGGATTTCGCCCTGCATGACGACGCCGTAGTCCCGCTCAGCCGCCTCCGGCGAAACATAGCCGCGCACGACATCCTCCGCCACGCGCCAGGCCTCCCGGTCGAAAGGATGGCCGCGGCCGCCGCCGCCTGCAGAGCGAATTTCCAGCACGTCGCCGGGCTGCAGCACGGCGGTGTCGATATTGCCGAGCCGCCGCTCTTCCGGCTGGCCCGGATTGACGACCATGTCGGAAAGGCCCGCTGCCCGTCCGCCCAGCACACCCCATGGCCGGAAGAAGCTGCGGTCGCGGTTGCGGGCGGTGATGCGGCTGTCCGGCGCGAAGACGCGAAAGGCCATCTCAGTGGCAAGCCCGCCGCGCCAGCGCCCGGCGCCGCCGCTATCCCTCGCCAGCCCGTATTTGACGAATTCCACCGGCGTCTCGGTCTCGGTGATCTCGATCGGCGTGTTCTTGAGATAGGCTGCGTCCGCCCCGGAGCCGTTGGTACCGTCGCGATGCGGCATGCCACCGCCCCCTCCCACAACCGGGTTCACCGCGGCGATGACGGTCCGGCTTGTGCGCTCGTCCGTGGTCATCACGTTGACGATGCAGTTGTTGCCCGCGGGTGCCGCCGGCAACCGCTCCGGCACGGCCTGCGAAAACGCCCCAAAGATCACCGAGCGAAGCCGCGCGCAGGTCAGCGAGCGCATCCCGACCGCGGCCGGGAAGACCGGATTCAGCACCGTTCCCTCCGGGGCGATGCAGGTGAAGGGGCGCGTCAGCCCGGTATTGAGCAGGATCTTCGGGTTCAGCGTGTAGAGGACGTAATAGACCCCGACGAGCAGGATCGTGTGCCGGGGGTTGCCGCCCGTGGGCACATTGAGCGAGGAGGCGAGCTGCGGATCGGAGCCGGTGAAATCCAGCACCGCCTCGTCGCCGCGGATGGTCAGCTTGAGCTTCAGACGGCAGGGATTGGCCTCGACCGAATCCTCGTCGGCATAATCGGCGAATTCCCACGTTCCATCCGGCATGCCGCGCAGCACCTCGCGCGCCTGCGCCTCGGCATGGTCGAGCAGCGCCTCGACGCCGCCGAGGAAGGCCTCGCGGCCGAACTTCTCGATCATCGCCAGTACCTTGCGCTCGCCGGTATTGAGCGCGCCGACCAGCGCCTTGATGTCGCCGATGTTGAGGTCCGGCTTGCGGACGTTCGTCGTCATGATCCGGAGGATCTGCTCGTCGAAGACCCCCTCGTTGACGAGCTTCATCGGAGGAAAGCGGATGCCCTCCTGATGGATCTCGGTCAGCGCCCGCGAGAGCGAGGCCGGCACCGCGCCGCCCATGTCGGTGTTGTGGATATGGCCGCCGGTCCAGGCCACGATCTCGCCCTCGTGGAAGACCGGCTTCCAGAGATGCGTGTCGGGTGCATGGGTGGCGACGAAGCAGGAATAGGGATCGTTGGTGAAGGCAACATCGCCAGGCTTGTAATCATCGACCATCGCCAGCGCCGGCGCCCATGACAGGCCGGGATACCAGGTCGCGCCCAGCTCCATAGGCACGGCGAAGGTGTCGCCGCTGCGGCTGATCAGCATGACCGTGAAATCCTCCGTCTCCTTGACGAAGGCGGAGTGCGCCGTGCGGTGCAGCGTATGCGCCATGTTCTCGGCGGCGGCGCGGGCGTGATTGGCGAGCACCTGAAGCTTCATCCGGTCGAACATCGATATCACCCAGCGAAAGTCAGATGAAGGTTGAGATGGCCGTCGATCCGCGCCGTCGCGCCGGCAGGTATGGCCACCGTGGTGTCCTCCTGGGCGACGACGGCCGGGCCGGCGAAGCGGCTGCCGGGCGGAAGGTCGGCGCGGCGGTACAGCCCGACCGCCCTTCGCGACCCTCCGGTATGGATATCGAGTTCGCATTCCGGCGTCGCGGCCGCGTCGACCTCGGCGGCTTCGGGAAAGGTGAGGACCGGTCCCGCACCGACCGCCGAGAGGCGCAGGTTGACGATCTCGATCCGGCCGTCCGCATCGTCGAAATCGTAGATCCGCTGGTGAGTCCGGTGGAATTCGCGGGCGATCGCCGCCGGGTCGCCGGTTTCGAGCCAGGCCGGCTGCAAGGGAACCTCGATCTCGTAGCTCTGGCCGACATAGCGCATATCGGCCGAGAACCTGAGATCGGCCGGGCCGGCATGGCCCTGGGCCGCAAGCCAGCTCCGCCCCTCCTGAACCATCGCAGCCGAGGCCGCCTTCAGCTCCGGCAGAACCGTCGCGGAAAGCTCGGCGAAAAGCGTGCGGACGAAATCGCCGCGCAGATCGGCGACGAGCCCGCCCAATGCCGAGACGACACCCGGCCGGCGCGGCGCCAACAGCCTGGTCATGCCGAGTTCGCGGGCGAGGAAGGCGCCGAGCATCGGCCCGCCGCCGCCGAGCGGCATCAGGGTGAAGTCCTTGAGATCGACGCCCGCCCGCGAGGACAGCTTCTCGACCTCGACGAACATCTCGGAGACGGCGATGTCGAGGATGGCCTGCGCCGTGTCGTCGAGGGGCCGTCCGAGCTTCTCGGCGAGGCGCCCTACGGCGGCGCGGGCAAGGCCGGCATCCATCTTCAACTGGCCGTAGGCCATCTCGCTGTGGCCGAGCCAGCCGCAAACCACCATGGCGTCCGTGACGGTCGCCTCAACGCCGCCGCGCCCGTAACAGGCTGGCCCCGGTGTCGAGCCCGCCGATTCCGGCCCGACCCGCAGCACGCCTTGTCCGTCCACCGTCGCGATGGAACCGCCGCCGATGCCGATCGAGCTGACCGAGACGGACGGGATGTAGAGCGGAAACTCGCCGATCATCTCGCCGGTGCCATATTGCGGCTCACCATCGATGATGAGAGCGAAATCGGCGGATGTGCCGCCGATATCGAGCGTCAGCACGCGCTTCTCGCCGGCCTGCCGGGCGAACCATGTCGCGCCGATCACGCCCGAAGCCGTGCCGGAGAGCAGCATGGAGACGCAGGCGCGCTTGCCCTCGGCAGCGTTCATCACGCCACCGTTCGACTTGGTCAGGAGCGCGCGCGCCGGCACGCCGCGATCGGCCAGCCGCTGCTCCAACGCCGTCAGATAGCCCGCGATGCGGGGATGGACATAGGCGTTGAGGATCGCCGTCGTCGTCCGCTCGTATTCGCGGATCACCGGCCAGACCTCGGCCGAGCCGAAGACGAAGAGCTCCGGAGCCAGCCGCGCGATCTCCGCCTTCACCGCATCCTCCTGCGCGCCGTCGCGCCAGGCGTGCAGGAAGGCGACGACGATGCCGACGGCGCCCCGCGCCTTCGCCGCGGCGACGGCTGCCGCGACCGCCTTCAGATCGGGCTTCACCGTCTCGCGGCCATCGGAACGCATGCGAGCCGGAATGCCGAAAACCCTGTCGCGGGTGATGAGTTGCTCGGGACGAGAGCAGAACAGTGAATAAACCTCCGGCATGCGCAGCCGCGCCAGCTCGATGACATCCTCGAAGCCGGCATTGGTGAAGAGTGCCAGCGACGCGCCCTTGCGCTGGATGATGGTGTTGACGCCGACCGTGGTGCCGTGGACGAAGCGAGTGACCGCCCGCGGATCAAGCCCTTCGCGCACGGCCAGCAGCGAGAGGCCGGTCATCAGCTCCGCTCCGGGATCGTCGGGCGTGGTCAGCACCTTCAGCGATGCGACCTGGCCCGAGCGCGTCTCAAGCGCGCAGAAATCGATGAAGGTGCCGCCGATATCGACGCCAACCTTCCAGTCCGCACTCGGCACAGTTCCATCGTCCATGTCCGCTCCTCTTGCTGGCGGCCGGAAGCTGACACGGAAGCGGCGAGATGGTCCAAGAGACATGCGGGGCAGGACCATAGGCTCGACTTATGGCCTGCCGACCATCGCGTCTTTGACGGCTCCGCGCACCCAGGTCAGGTTCGGCGACACGGATATTTGTCGCCTGTACGGCAAGAGGCTGGACATGGATGTGATCGTGCTCGGCGGCGGGCTGATGGGGACCGCCGCAACCTTCTTCCTGCGGCGGCGCGGCCTGACGGTCACGCTGATCGAACGCAACCGTGTCGGAGCGGGCGCGACCGTCGCCTCCTTCGGCAATATCCGCCGGACCGGGCGCCATCTCACGCAATTGCCGCTGGCGCATCGCTCCCGCAGCCTTTGGGGCGAGACCGAACGCCTGCTCGGCCGCGACGTGGAGTTCCGCGCGACCGGCCATCTCCGTCTGATCTTCGAAGAGGATGCTCTGGCGGACATGCGCGCCTATGCCGACGCCGCGCGGCCCTGGGGCCTCGAGCTCGAGGAACTCGGCGCCAACGAGATTCGGGCGCGCTTTCCCGGCCTCGGCCCCGGAGCGATCGCAGCCTCCTTTTCCCCGCATGACGGTTCCGGGAACCCGCGCCTGATCGCACCGGCCTTCGCCGACGCAGCCAATCGGCTCGGCGCGGACATCGTCGAGGACTGCGAAGCCGGCAGCATCGAGAAGACCGAGGCAGGCTTCCGCGTGACGACGTCGAAGGGTGTGTTCGAGGCCGGAAAGCTGCTCAACACGGCCGGCGCCTGGGGGATGCGGATCGCCGCGCGATTCGGCGAGCCGGTACCCCTCACCCCGCGTGGGCCGCAGATGGGCGTGACTGAGCCCCTGCCCCATCGCATCCTGCCGGTCGTCGGCATCTGGACCCGCCGGCGTGGGACCGACGCCTATTTCCGTCAGGTCGAGCGCGGCAATATCGTCTTCGGCGGCGCGGCCGAACGGGTCGACGTCGCGCTTGAACCTGGCCACGCCAAGGCCGACCCGGCGCGGCTTCCGGCGCAGCTTCGCGCCCTGACACAACTCCTCCCGGCTCTGGAAAATGTCTCGGTGATCCGCACCTGGTCGGGCTGCGAAGGCTATCTCGCCGACATGCTGCCGGTCATGGGGCCGTCCGGCACCACGCCGGGACTGTTCCATGCCTTCGGCTTCAGCGGGCACGGCTTCCAGCTCGGCCCGGGCGTCGGCGATACGATGGCTGAGCTGATCGCGACCGGCACGACCGACATCCCGCTCCACGACTTCCGGATCGAGCGCTTCGCCGAGGCAAAAAACGGCCGAAGCCCGGCCACTGCTTGAAAGCGCCGACCGCTCAAAGCTTGGAGCAGAGACGGTAGGCTTCGTAGATCGCGGAATAAAGGTCCCGGCTCGAAACGGCGTCGCCAATGCGATGCAGCAGGAAGCTCCCCGGTGCGGGCGCAACCGCCTCCTCATTGCCGAGCATGAAGGCGATATCGGTCACCCCATCATTGGCCGAGAGATGTCGCAACTCGTGATAGATCTCGGCGGCCGGCAGCGTGCCGTATTCGATGACGATCTGACTGGCCTCGACCTGGCTTTCAACACCGGTCAACTCGTTGCGGAACGTCGCCTGCAGGGCGTTGCCCCGGCGCTCGACCTTCTCCAGCCTGACATCGACCAGCGAGCGGATGCCGAGCTCGGCGAAGCGCTTCCGGAAGCTCGCCTTGTCGATATAGGACATCTCAACGGCAAGCGCGTCGTCGGGCGTGGCCAGACAGACCGATCGCCCCTGCCGGGCGAGCTGCAATGCGCAGGAGGCCGCGGCCTGACGGCCGGTGCCGTCATAGACGAGCACGTCGCTCTTGCCCGGCACCGTGCCCGTCAGCACGTCCCATACGGTGTCGCAGAGCTCCGAACCTTCGAACCAGTCGGTATCGGGAACGCCGCCGGTGGCGACGATCACGAGGTCCGGCGCCTCGGCGCGAACCGCGTCGGCCTCCGCATAGCTGTTCACGCGCATCTCGACGCCGAGCCGCTCCAGTTCCGCGATGCGCCAGTCGACGATGCCGATCAGGTCGCGCCGCTCCTCGGCGGCGGTGGCGACGAGCAACTGCCCGCCGAGCTTCGCGGCTGCCTCGAACAGCACGACCGAATGCCCTCGCTCGGCGCAGACGCGGGCAGCTTCCAGCCCGGCCGGCCCGCCGCCGACCACGACCGCCTTCAGGCGCCGCGAGGCCGGCACAATCTCGTGGCTGAGTGCGGTTTCGCGCCCGCTGGCGGCGTTATGGATGCAGTTGACCTTCTTGTAGAGGCAGTAGGAGGCGCCGACGCACGGCCTGATCCGCTCCTCCTCGCCGCGCCGGATCTTCTCGACCAGATGCGGGTCGGCGATATGGGCGCGCGTCATGCCGATCAGGTCGACGACGCCCTCGCGGATGGTGTGGCGGGCGGTCGCGACATCGCGAATGCCGCCGGCATGGATCAGCGGCAGTTTCGTCTCGCGGCGGAACTGCGCCACCGAAGCGAGATAGGGCGCGTTGCGCTGGAACAGACCAGGCATGTTGTCCTCGGCCAGCGCCAGATCGGTATCCATGCGGCCGTAAATGCAGTTGAAATAGTCGATATGGCCCTCGCGCTCGAATATCCGGGCGAGCTCAAGGCAATCCTCGAAATCCGACCCGTCGGCCACGCCCTCGTCGATCACGAAGCGGATGCCGACGATCGCCTCGTCGCCGACCCGCTTGCGGATCGCCTCATGCACCATGAGCCCGAAACGCGCCCGGTTCTCCGGCGAGCCGCCGAAGCCGTCGCAGCGCTTGTTGGTGCGCGGCGACAGGAATTGGCCGATGAGATGGCCGCCGGTCACCGTCTCGATGCCGTCGAGCCCGCCCTCCGTGCAGCGCAGCGCCGCGTCGGCGTAATCCCGGACGATCCGTGCGATGTCCGCATGATCCATCTCCTTGGGAAAGTTGCGGTTGCGCGTTTCCCGGACGCGCGACGGTGCCAGCACCGGAAGCCAGTTCCAGCCATAGGAGGTCGCGCGGCGGCCGAGATGCGAGACCTGGCACATGACGGCCGCGCCATGGCCATGGATCCGGTCTGACAGCGCGGCGAGATGCGGAATGATCCTGTCGCTGGAGAGATCGAGCTGGCCGCCGCCCCAGCTCGAATCCGGCGATGTCATGGCCGAGCCGCCGATCATCGTCATGGCAAGGCCGCCGCGGGCCTTTTCCTCGTGATAGCGCTGATAGCGTTCGAGCGGCAGGCCGCCGTCGTCCAGCATCGAGGCATGGCTGGTGCTGACGATGCGGTTGCGGAGCCTGAGCTTCTTGATCGCGAACGGCTCCATAAGCGGGTCGCGCGATGCGGCGTGGGACCGATCCGGCATTGCGACCATTGCGCTCATCGAATGGCTTCCTTGTGGCTGAGCCGAAGCGGCACGGCTGGCCTAGCTCTGCCACGCAGGCGCAAAACCGCAACGTAGTTGAGCAGGTTCGCCAATCGTGACCGCAAGCCTGGAACCGAACCAGATTGAAAAACCTTGGGAGAAGCATACGCTGGGTGTATGGCTCAGCTCTCCCGCCTCATCCCCTCCGCGCGCGGACTTCTGGTTTTCGAGGCTGCGGCCCGCACCGGCAGCTTCACGGCCGCGGCGGCGGAATTCAACGTCAGCCAGCCCTCGATCAGCCGCAGCGTCGCCGAGCTGGAAGCGGCGGTGGGTGCGCGGCTCTTCGAGCGGCGGGCCCGCGGACTCGCGCTGACTGCGGATGGCAGCGATCTCTTCGCCGTCGTCGGCGAGGCTGTCGGGCGCATTGCCGATGCGGTCCAGGCGATCCGGCAGCGCCAGAATGCGACGAAGCCGGTCGTCACCCTCTCCATGTCCAGCTCCTTCGTGGCGCATTGGCTGCTGCCGCGGCTGGGCGAATTCCATGCGGCCTTTCCGGAGATCGATATCCGCTTCGACTTGATCCCCGGGGTCCTGCGCGGCATTCCCGACAATGTGGATCTGGCGACGCGCATCATCGAAGACGACGACCCACGCTACCACCGCTGGTTCTTCGCGCCGGAGATCATCTTCCCCGTCTGCAGCCCGGCTTATCTGAAGGCGCGTGGCAGGCTCGATCACGCCGGCGACGGATCGGGGCATGTCTTCTTGTGGCTCACGGACTACGCAATGCCCAAATGGGCGCGGGAATGGGGCAATGTCGCACGTCGAAGCAGCTCTAAAGGCGTCTGGCACGAGTTCACGGATTACTCCGTCATCCTGCAGGCCGCGCTGAACGGAGAGGGAATTGCGGTCGGTTGGGTGAGCGTGGTCTCGAGCGCCCTTCTGAAGGGAACCCTGATTCCGGCCTCCGACCTGGTCATTCGCACAGGGCAGCACCACAGTCTGATCGCGCCGCGGTCGAGGCCTCTCAACCCGATGGTCGAAGGGGTCGCACTATGGCTTCGCGCCCAGATCGCCGGAGAGCTCGCGGCGCTTGACGAGGCGCTCCGGCCACGCTGAGGGATCAGCGCACACGCAAGTAAAGCAGCTCGGCAATTTAGAATATTTATAATGTTTTCGGCTCGGCTAGCCCTTCCCGCGCGGGGTCGTTAAGAGCTCGCTGCACAGACAACATTTGCTGGAAACAACGCGTGGGCCACTTCAAATCGCTCTTGGTCGCACTTGCGGTTTGCGCCGCGGGCGGACTGACGAATCCGCTTGCGGCGGCTCCGACGAGCTATCCCCTGACCCTCGACAATTGCGAGGCGAAGGTCACCTTCCAGAAAGCGCCGCAGCGCGCCATCGGGCTCGGCCAGAACAGCGCCGAGATCATGCTGCTGCTCGGGTTGCAGGACAGGATGGCGGGCACGGCCTTCTGGCCGAGCAAGGTCCTGCCGCAGCTCGCCGAAGCCAATGCCAAGGTGAAGCTCCTGACCGTGGAGTTCCCCACCTTCGAGAGCATGCTCGCCGAGAGGCCCGATTTCGTCGCCGCAGCCCTTCCCACGCTGCTGGGTCCGAGCAGCAAGGTCGCCAAGCGCGAGGATTTCGAGCGCGTCGGCGTTCCCAGCTATCTCTCGCCCAGCACCTGCCTGGAGACCAAGGGCAGCAAGGACGCCTATGGCAGCCGCGCCCAGCTCTGGAACACCGAGGCGCTCTATCAGGAGATCGACGAGCTCTCCCGGATCTTCGACGTCGCGGATCGCGGCCAGGCCTTGATCGCCGACTTCAAGGCGCGCGAGGCCGCACTGCGCGCCAGCGTGACGCCGGGGGACAAGAAACTCTCCTACGTCTTCTGGTTCTCCAGCCCCTCCCCCTCCGCCGACGCCTATCTCGGCGGCAAGAACGGCGCGTCCGGCTTCATCGCCGACCTGCTCGGCGGCCGTAACGCCATCGGCGCCGAGGCCGAATGGCCGACGCTGGGCTGGGAGGGCATCATCGCGGCCAAGCCGGACGTCATCGTCATCGCCAGCCTCGACCGTAACCGCTGGGAGCTCGACAAGCCGGAGGCCAAGATCAAGTTCCTGACCACCGACCCCGCCGTCAGCCAGCTCGATGCCGTCAGGAACAAGGCGATCGTGGTCATGGACGGTCAGGCGATGAACCCGACCGTCCGTACGCTCTATGGCGCCGAGCAGGTCGCACAGCAGCTGAAAGCGCTCGGCCTGCTGAAGTGAATCCCGAAAACGGCGCCCTCGAAGGCAGGGCGGTCTTTGCCGGCCTGATGCTGGCATCGCTGGTAGCGATCGGGCTTGCCATCGGGCTCAGCACCGGCATCGGCGACCTGCCGATCCCGCTCGGCACGACCTTCACCGCAATCACCAACCGGCTCGGCTGGACCTCAACGGAGATTGATCGCGTCTATGAGACGGTGATCTGGGATTACCGCTTGAGCCGCGCGCTGGTCGCCGCCTTTTGCGGCGCTGGCCTCGCCCTGTCGGGCGCGATCATGCAGTCACTGCTGCGCAACCCGCTGGCGGAGCCCTATGTGCTGGGCATCTCTGCCGGCGCATCGACGGGCGCGGTCGCCATCATTATCCTGGGCCTGGGCGGCGGGGTCCTTTCGCTGTCCGGGGGCGCCTTCCTCGGCGCCTTCGCGGCGTTCTGCTTCGTCGCCCTGCTCTCGAACGGCACGCGCGGCGGTGCCGACCGCACGATCCTGGCAGGCGTCGCAGCGTCTCAGCTCTTCAACGCAACGACCTCCTACATCGTCACGACATCCGGCAACGCCCAGCAGGCGCGTGACGTGATGTTCTGGCTGCTCGGCAGCTTCGGCGGGGTGCGCTGGCCGGAATTCATGCTGGTGTCCGTCGTCGTCAGCATCGGGCTTGTAGCTTGCCTCTGCTATGCCAGGACGCTCGACACCTTCGCCTTCGGCGACGAGACGGCAGCCTCGCTTGGCGTCAATGTCGATCGGGCGCGGATCGTGCTCTTCGCCCTCACCGCGATGATGACCGCGACGATCGTCAGCATGGTCGGCTCGATCGGCTTCGTCGGCCTGATCGTGCCGCATACCGCCCGCGCCTTGGTCGGTCCGCTGCATATCCGGCTGCTTCCGGCCTGCATACTGATCGGCGCCGTCTTCATGGTGCTGGCGGATGTCGCTTCGCGCGCGCTGATCCCGCAGCAGGTGCTCCCGATCGGCGTCGTCACGGCGCTCGTCGGCGTGCCGTTCTTCTCGATCATCCTCTATCGCCTGCAGCGCGCCGCATGAGCATCACGGCTGAGAACCTGGTATGGCGGATCGGCAGCAAGACCATTGTCGATGACGTCTCCTTCGTCGCGGAACCCGGCCGGATGCTTGGTCTGCTCGGCCCCAACGGCTCCGGCAAGACCTCGCTTCTACGCCTGCTGACCGGCTTGAAGCGACCGCAATCGGGCCGCGTGCTGCTCGACGGCAGCGACCTCGCGTCGCTGAGCGCCCGGGCCGTGGCGCGCCGCGTCGCCTTCGTCGAGCAGCACGCCGGCACCAGCGCCAATCTCCGCATCGCCGACATCGCCCGCCTCGGGCGGTTCCCGCATCGCTCCTGGATGTCGCGCTGGACTCACGCGGACGACCGCGCCGTGGACGAGGCACTGAAACGAGCCGGCCTGCAGGATCGACGCGGCGACCGCTGGCAGAGCCTGTCAGGTGGCGAGAAGCAGCGCACGCATATCGCCAGGGCGCTCGCGCAGACACCGACCGAGCTGATCCTCGACGAGCCGACCAACCATCTCGACATTCATCACCAGATCGGCGTTCTGAAGCTGGTCGCCAGTCTGCCGATAACCAGCGTCGTCGCCCTGCACGACCTCAATCACGCCGCCATGTTTTGCGACGCGGTGATCGTCATGCAGCAGGGGAAGATCGTGGCGTCAGGCGCTCCGGATATCGTCATCACCGAAGCCCTGTTGCGCGATGTCTTTTCGGTCGAGGCGCGCATCGAGACCTCTCCGCATCACCAAAGGCCGCATATCCACTATCTACGTTGAAGGCGGCACCCTCGACGGAAATGATGGTTGTTTCCTCGCCGTTCAGAAGATGCGCATCGACAGCTCGACGTCCTCGGCAAAGGGGATGGACAGATAGCCGCTGCCGGATGCGCGCACCCGCTTCAGGTATTCCGGGCTGTCATCGGCATTGTCCGCGACGATGAGCGAACCGGGGCGAAGGCTGCCTTCGACCAGATCGAGGATGTCGGGATAGAGCGGCTTGGCGCCGTCGAGCAGCAGCAGATCGACCTGTTCCGGCAGATCTTTGGCGAGTGTCTTCAACGCATCGCCTTCCCGGATCTCGACGAGATCGGCAAGGCCGCCGGCATCGAGGTGCTGGCGCGCCTGAGCCACCTTGGACGGCTCGAATTCGGTGGTGATCAGGCGCCCCCCGCCATTGTCGCGCAAGGCTGCCGCGAGATGCAGGGTCGAAATGCCGAAGGACGTGCCGAATTCGATGATGGTCCGGGCGCGGCTGTTCCGGGCGAGTATGTACAGCAGCACACCCGTCTCCCGCGAAACCGGAAGCCAGAGATCCTTCAGGCGGCCGTAAAGATCGAGATACCCGGTCTTGCTGCGCATCAGGCGCTCGCGCTCCTCACGCGAAAAGCCGGCGAATGCCGAACTCGGGGCTGCATTTGCCTGTTCGAACAGGCGGTCGAGAAGGGGCGCGAGGGGCGCAGTCGTCAGGGTCGTCATGGAAGGCTCCGAGAGGAATGAGACTGGGTCTTGTCTCGGAGTGGAAAATACGAATTATTCGTCGCGTTTCCTATTCGCATTGCCGGAAAGCGACATGGCCCTGCCGCCAACCTCCCGAATTTCCTCACGGAAAGCGCCCAAGCAGGCCCGCTCGGCGGGGCTCGTTTCGGCGATTCTGGAGGCGGCTGTTCAGGTTCTGGCGCAGGAAGGCGCCCAGCGCTTCACCACCGCCCGCGTGGCTGAGAAGGCGGGCGTCAGCGTCGGCTCCCTGTACCAGTATTTTCCGAACAAGGCCGCCATCTTGTTCCGCCTGCAAAGCGACGAATGGCGGCAGACCCATGCGATGCTCACCGGCATCCTGGGGGATGCCACGAAGTCCCCGCTCGCGCGGCTGCGCATGCTGGTGCATGCCTTCATCCGCTCCGAATGCGAGGAAGCAGCCGTGCGCGGGGCTCTCAGCGACGCAGCGCCGCTCTATCGCGACGCGCCCGAGTCGCGAGAGGCGCGCGCGGCTGGCGCCAGCCTCTTCAAGGCATTCATGGAAGAGGCAATGCCGGGAGCGTCGGCCACTGAACGCGCGCTGGCAGGCGATATCATCACCAGGACGCTGAGCGCGGTCGGCAAGGAATTCTCCGAAACGTCGAGAACCGACGCGGAGATCCGAGCCTATGCCGATGGCCTCGCCGACATGTTCTGCGCCTATCTGCGCCACCTGCGGCAAGGGGGCGATGCAGTGGGGTGACGTGAATCGGAACCATGCGGGTCCAATGTTTCCGAGGTGCTACAAGCGGGCATAGGCATGCAGCCGGAAAGCGGGCCCCAAAGACGTGGCTCGACCGAGCAGATTCAGCCCCCGCCCTGGCCCCCATGTCGCGCCCGGGCGCATGGACAGAACTCGACAGCATCTCAGGCGCTCATCGGCGCCTGAGAGTTCTGCGATTGTCGCGATGCCTTCAGCGCGTCAGAACATGTGGAAGGGTGGCTTGGCGTCGTCCGGCAGCAGTGCCTTGTAGGGCGCAGCGGTAAGGCGCTCCGCGAAATCGGCCTTTGCCTGTTCCAACAATGCCGGTTCGGCGAGCACGTCCACGGCGACGCCCGCCATGATCTTCGCGACATGGACCATGCCCTTGTGCGCCAGCGGCGACTGGCCATGGGCCGTCAGCTGCCAGGAATGGCCGGGCGTGCCGATCGTATAGGTTGCGCCACGCGCCTGCACCGTCGGAACCGCCCAGGAGACGTCGCCGACATCGGTCGAGCCCATCATCCGCGGCCCCGGCACGTCCTTGGGCGCGATCGCGTTGCACAGGGGGAAATCCGTCGCCGGCAGCCCCGAGCGGCGGAAGGCGCTTTCGATATGGGCAGGCGTCACGGTCTTCTGCATGCGTCGGGCGAAGGCGACGTCCTCGGCATCGAAGGGCGGCGGGCCGAGCCGGTCGAAATTGCGCTGCATGGCATCTTCCAGCGGCGTATTCGCCAGCAGGCTGCTCATCGCGCTGACGACCTCGCTGGTGACGGTCGTCTCCGTCATCAGCGCCGCGCCATCGGCGATCTTCCGGACGCGGGCCAGGAGCTCGTGGACCTGGGAGACCATCGTCGCGCGCACGACATAGCGCAGCTTGGCCTTGGCCTGCACCACGTTCGGCGCGATGCCGCCTGCCTCGAGATAGGCGTAATGGATGCGCGCGTCGCTCGGCATGTGCTCGCGCATGTAATTGACGCCGACATTCATCAATTCGGCGGCGTCGAGCGCCGAGCGACCGAGATGCGGTGCGGCGGCGGCATGGCTGGCGCGGCCGGTGAACTCGAAATCGATCGTCGTGTTGGCGAGCGAGATGGCGGCCGTGACGGCCGCGAAATCCGCCGGATGCCAGGAGATCGCGATGTCGACATCCTTGAAGGCACCCTCCTTCACCATGAAGGCCTTGCCCGCCCCGCCTTCCTCGGCCGGGCAACCGTAATAGCGCACGCGGCCGGCGATCCCGCGCTCGGCCAGGAAGTCCTTCACCGCCGCGGCCGCCAGCATCGCGCCGGCGCCGAGCAGGTTATGGCCGCAGCCATGTCCGGCCGGCTGGTTCGGCAAAGGCTGGTGCTCGGATACGCCCGGCGCCTGCGAAAGCTCCGGCAGCGCGTCGTATTCACCGAGGATGGCGATCACCGGGCCGCCCTCGCCCGCCTCACCCATGACCGCGGTCGGCAATCCGGCGATGCCCGTCTCGACACGAAAGCCCTCGCGCCGCAACTGCTCGGCATGGGCCGCGGCCGACTTGACCTCGCGGTAGTTCAGCTCGGGCATTTCAAAGACGCGGTCGCTCAGCTCGATATAGTCGGCCTGCTTTGAATCGACGATCGTCCAAATCTTATCGGTATTCTGCACAAGCCTTCTCCCGCGATGAATCCGCGCCCATGGAGGCCGCCGTAACTCGCAATCGCGCCGCACCGGCAGCCCTGGCATGGGGAGGCTACTACAAGGCAGGCGGCAGAACGGCTGAATTTTGCCCCGGAGAATCGACGATTATTGCGGGGCGAAACCCGTGCCCAGCTGCGCCTGACATCTGAAACTCTGCCTTGTGGTTGCGGCACCTTCGGCGGTCGCCGCCGGCGACTGATTGACAGCCTTGCACGGATCGCTCATCAGGCTCGCGAGGTAACGTCCTCGCTCCCATTGCGGGATTTCAATGTCCGGGAACGGCCCGGCCCTTTTCCGCACGGGCCGCTCCATGACGACCGACACGATCAGCAAAGCCGGCACAGTACCCCTGGTTCGCTGGTTCATCTCGTCCGCGACCCTTCCCGTCCCGCAGGCAGCCGGGCCGGTCGCCTTCGCCCTGGTCGCTCTGGCTCTGACGGGCGACACCAGCGGCGGAGCCGGTATGATCCTGGCGATGACGCTGGCCCAGGTCGCCGGCGCGATCCCCATCACCCGGGCAGGAAGCGGCCTGCCGCCGACGACCCTCCTGCGCTTGCTAGTGCTGTTCCGCACGGTGGCGCTGGGAGGTCTCGCCCTGCTGGCGCATTATTCCGCGCCCTTCATCTGGCTGGTAGTGCTCTCGGCGCTGGCCGGGGCGGTGAACGGAGCGGCGTTCGGCTATCTTCGGACCATCCTCAACCAGCTCGCCCCGCAGGCGAAACTGCCGAGGGCGCTTGGCATCGCATCGACGCTCAACGAAGTGACCTTCGTCCTGGCGCCCGTGATGGCATCCGGCCTGGGCACACTGTCGCCGGTCTTCGCCATTCTGGCGATCGCGGCGCTGGGCGCCATGCCGGCTCTGCTCGTTCCGACCGTCATGCCGACTCCGACGGAAGAGGTGCATCAGCCGGATGGCTCCATCGTCAGCCCGGCGATCCTGCTCTGGCTGATCTGCGCCGCCGCGGGCAGCTCGACCGTGGCGGCCTTGGAGATCGGCGCCGTCGCCCTGGCGCTGCATTTCGGCTACGCGCCTGCGCTCGCGATCCTTTTCACCGTCCCCCTCTGCCTCGCCTCGGTGGCCGGCGGCATCTGGGTCAGCGTCCGCAACCGCATGGGAAGCCGCCGCGCGGTCCTGATCCAGCTCACGATCATGGCGTCCGGCGCCATCCTCGCAGCATTGCAGCTCTCCATGCCCGTCACGGTCCTCGGCGCCGTTCTGGTCGGCGGGGTCCTGGCCCCGCTGGGCACCTATTACTCGCTGATCCTCGACTCCCTCGCGCCTCCGAAGAAGCGGCCCGAGGTCTTTGCCTTGCTGCGCACAGCGAACGCCACCGGAATCATCATCGCCAGCGCGATCATGACGGCGGTTTCGCTGCAGACGGCCCTGATCGCGGTCAGTGGCCTGATGATCTGCGTGGCGCTGATCGTCGCCATCGCGTCGCGCGATCGTTGAGAGAGGTCGCCACCGATCTGGCGGAGGCTGGGCGGATCGCATACAGGCAAGCCGCATGAACCAGACCGACAGCCCCCACCGGCCCGAGACCGGCCCCCACACCGCAACGGCCGCCGCCCTGTCGCTGACGGGGACCATCGCCCTAGCGCTGCTTCCCCTGGCGATGTGGCTCGCCAATCGATCGGCTCCGCTCGTGCTCGGGATTGCCAGCTTCGCTTTCGTCGGCGCCGCGGTGCTTTCGCCGCGCGCCGCGGAGATGCCCGTGCGGCTGCGCCGAATGCTGTCGACGCCGCTCGGTTTGAGCCTGGCCGCCTTCCTGGCCTGGGCTCTGGTCTCGATCCTGTGGAGCCATGACCGGCCGGCATCGCTGCGGGCCTGGGGAGAGCTTGCGCTGCCGATCGGCTGCGCGCTCGCGATCGCGATATCCGAGCGATTCAGGGCAAGGCCGGTCTGGCTGCGGGCCCTGGCACTCGCGATCATCCTCGCCTGCCTGCTATCGATCATCGAGCTCGCTTCCGGGCTCTCGCAACGGGCGATGCTCGGCATCGGCAAGCTCTACAGCTTCGTCTTCAACCGCCCGGCTATCACGGCTCTCGTCCTGGCGATCCCGACCGCCCACTGCCTCTGGCGCATACCGGGAGCGAGCCGGTTCGATCGTCTCCTCGTTATCGTGCTGGCTCTCGCGGTGGCCGCGCTCGCGCTGAAATCCGAAAGCGCCTCTGCGCGTCTCGGCGTCGCCGTCTGCGCAATCTGCTGGCTGCTGGCGGCCTATTGGCCGCGCTTGATGACGGTCGCGGTCGCCGCGGCCTTCGTCCTCACGATGGCGATGGCGCCCGTGCTCGGCATCGCGGCAACGAACTGGTTGCCCTCACAGATTCTGAACCGTTTCGCTGTGATGACGGGGCAGGCGCGCATCGACATCTGGCTGAGCTTCGGCGAGGTGGCGCGCGCCAGCCCGGTGCACGGGGCGGGGTTCGGAACATCGGCGAGCATGCAGAACCACCCGATCGTCGGCGCGGTTTCGCTCGAGCATCGGCAATTGCTGGCCGTCGGCCATCCCCATGACATGCCGCTTCAGGCCTGGGCGGAAACCGGGCTGATCGGCGCAGGCCTGCTGACCCTGGTCGGGCTGCTGCTGCTGCGGCGGCTGCGGCGGTTACCGCCGGCTGATCTGGCGCCGCGCCTGGCCTTGTTCGCAGCGGCTTTCGCGATCGCGGTCGTCGGCCACGGCGCCTGGCAAGGCTGGTGGATCGCAGCCTTGGGTGCGTCGATCATCTGGTTCAGCTCCGTCGAGGCCTGAGGACCGCCGTCGCGGCGGCCTTAAGATCAGATCCGGGACGGTGTTGGTATCGTGCGGGCGGCAGAGGGGCTTGTCCCCTCTTCCACCGCCGTCACGACATGTCCCCGGCCCCGCTCGGCTGCTGGGGGCCTCGGTGCCGACCGCCCGCTCGTGAAGAAGAGAGCGCTCAAGCCGATCAGGAAGATAAAGGTTGCGTATCGCGTGAACATAAACCCCCGCAGCCACATGTTCGCGGGGGCACTCAAGGCCGGGAACCCTCAAATTGCATTCAAACCGGTCTGTAAAATTGCGTGCAAGCTGCTATTTCTCACGCGGAAACGCCGTTTACGGCCTGTAACGACGTGACAGAAAACTCCGCGCAAGCCTTTACGTCAGCCGCCGCCTTGCGTAGGGCATTGCCGACCTCTCCGACATGTTAGGCCTTTTCGCTGACTGGACGCCCGCGCCCGGCCATGCATTGCTGGCGCGCCAACGAAAACACGGCATCCAATGCCGGGGGCACCATTTTGCTGAAAAGGTGGAGGGAACCCATGAAGGAAGAGGAAATCCGCGGCCTTGTCGCGGGTGTGAAAGACGGCTCGTTGTCGCGACGATCCTTCATCCAGAAAATGGCGGCCGTGGGCATCATGGCACCGATCGCGAGCCAGATCCTCGTCTGGAACGACGTGGCGATGGCGCAGGCGGCCGACAACTACAAGCCGACCAAGGCAGGTGGCGGCGGCCCACTCAAGATTTTGCTCTGGCAGGCGCCGACGCTGCTGAACCCGCATTTCGCCTCGGGCACCAAGGACCAGATCGCCTCGCGCATCTTCTTCGAGCCACTCGCCGGCTGGGACAAGGACGGCAACCTCGTTCCCCAACTCGCGGCCGAGATCCCCAGCAAGGCCAATGGCGGCCTGTCCGCCGACGGCAAGGAAGTGATCTGGAAGCTGAAACAGGGCGTGAAATGGCATGACGGCAAGCCGTTCACCGCCGACGACGCGGTCTTCACCTGGGAATATGCAGCCGACCCGGCGACGGCAGCCTACACCACCGGCTCCTATGCCAATATCAAGGTCGAGAAGATCGACAGCCACACGATCAAGGTGATCTTCAAGGAAGCGACCCCGTTCTGGGCCGATCCCTTCGTAGGCGTCGCCGGCATGATCATCCCCAAGCACCATTTCGGCGAGTACAAGGGCGCAAAGTCGCGCGAGGCCCCCGCCAACCTGAAGCCGGTCGGCACCGGACCCTACAAGTTCGTCGACTTCAAGCCGGGCGACATCGTGCTCGGCGCGCGCAACGAAGACTACCACGTCAAGAACAAGCCGCAGTTCGACACGCTCGAGGTCAAGGGCGGCGGTGACGCGGTCTCGGCCGCCCGCGCGGTGCTCCAGACCGGCGAATTCGACTATGCCTGGAACCTGCAGGTCGAAGACGAAGTCCTCAAGCGCATGGAAGCCGGCGGCCGCGGCAAGGTCGTGGCGGTGAAGGGCGGTGACGTCGAGTTCATCATCCTGAACACAACCGATCCCTGGACCGAGGTCGACGGAGAGCGCTCCAGCATCAAGACCAAGCATCCGACGCTGTCGGATCCGAAGGTCCGCGAGGCGATCAACCTGCTGATCGACCGCGACTCGATCGAGAAGTTCATCTACGGGCGCGGCGGCGTCGCCACCGCGAGCTTCGTCAACGAGCCCAAGCAGTTCAAGTCAACCAAGCTCAAGTATGAGTTCAACATCGACAAGGCCAACAAGATCCTCGACGACGCCGGCTGGAAGAAGGGCGCCGACGGCATCCGCGAGAAGGACGGCAAGAGGCTCAAATATGTCTTCCAGACATCGATCAATGCTCCGCGCCAGAAGACCCAGGCTATCATCAAGCAGGCCTGCCAGCGCGCCGGCATCGATCTGGAACTGAAGTCGGTCACGGCCTCGGTCTATTTCTCGTCAGACGTGGCGAACCCCGACACCTACACCAAGCTGTACTGCGACATGGAAATGTACACCACGACGCAGCCGCAGCCCGATCCGGAGCGGTTCCTGAACCAGCTCGTCTCCTGGGAGATCGCCAACAAGGAGAACAAGTGGCTGGGCCGCAATGTCTCGCGCTGGTCCGACCCAGCTGCCGACGAGGCCTACAAGGCAGCGCAGAAGGAACTCGACCCGGTCAAACGGGCCGCGTTCCTGATCAAGGTCAACGAGATCTTCTGCGAGGCCAATGTCATCCTGCCGGTGCTCTCGCGCACGGTTGTCGGCGCCTCCGCCAACAACCTGACGCCGGACATCTCCGGCTGGGAGGTCACGACCTGGAACCTGGCGAGCTGGTATCGCACCTGATCGCCGCCTGCACTTCGGAGGCCGGCTTTTTTCGGCCTCCGATTGCTATGCATCGGCCATCTCTGTCGCGACGCCCACCGCAATCCATTCCCATTCTCCTGAACCCTGCCCGGCAAGAAGGCGGGGGCTAACAAGAGCCGCATCAAGGGAGACGTTTTCCATGACGACGAAACGAGACCTGATCCTCGCGACCGCAGCCTTCGCGCTGCTGGCGGCCGTTCCGGCCGTGGCCGAAACCTGGCCAACCCGGCCGATCACCTTCATCGTGCCTTTCCCGGCCGGCGGCGGCACCGACGCCTTCGCGCGGCCCCTCGCCGCCCAGCTCGACCAGCAGCTCGGCCAGCGTATCATCATCGAGAACCGCGGCGGCGCCGGTGGCACGGTCGGCGCATCGGCCGCCTCCAAAGCCAAGCCCGACGGCTACACCTTCTTCGTCGGAGCGGCGCATCACGCCATCGCTCCGGCGCTCTATCCGAAGCTCGACTACAACATCCAGACTGATTTCATTCCGATCGCGGTCATCGCCCAGCCGCCCCAGGTCATCGTCGTCCATCCCGGCAAGGTCCAGGCCAAGACGGTGGCCGAGCTCGTCGATTTCGCCAGGAAGAACCCCGAGAAGTTGAACTATGCCTCGGCCGGCAACGGCACGACGCACCATCTCGCCGGCGAGCTCTTTCAGATCTCGACCAAGACGAAGATGACCCATGTGCCTTACCGCGGCGCCGGTCCCGCCTTGCAGGATACGGTTGCCGGCCAGGTCGACCTGCTGTTCGACGGCCTTGGCTCCTCGGCCGCACAGATCCAGAGCGGCGCGCTGCGGGCACTCGCGGTTGCGGCCCCAACCCGCTCCGAGGCCGTACCCGATGTGCCGACCGCCAAGGAGGCCGGCCTCGAAGGCTTCGAGGTCTCGACTTGGTACGCTCTCTGGGCACCGAAGGGCACGCCGCCCGAGATCGTGACGAAGATGCGCGATGAGGTGCAGAAGACGCTGAAGACTCCCGCGATCGAGGCGGCCTGGAAGAAGAACGGCTCGCCGATGCCGACGCTGACCGGCGAGGATTTCGGCAAGTTTGTCACGGCCGAGGTCGAGCGTTGGGGCAAGGTCGTAAAGGAGGCGCAGGTCAAGCTGGAGTGAAGTCGGCGGCCCTCAGCCATCAGAACGAAGGCTCGGCCTCGCCGTCGATCACGGCGCGCGCCGTGGCATAGTCGAAGCCGAGCCGGGCCAATGCCGCGAGATCCTTCTGCCGAGATTCCGCACGCTTTTCCACTGCGCGCCACGGCCCAAGTCGGCGCCGCTTCGCGGCAATCCGCGCAGCAGCAAGCTCGTCGGTCGCCTCGCCACTGGTGATCTCGCCGACGAGTTCGCGCGAGACGCCTTTTGCAGAAAGCCTGGCCGCCACGGCGCGCTGCGATTGCCCTTTCCGGCGCAGCGTCGCTGCCCGCGCCTCGGCGAAACGGCGGTCGTCAACGAGGCCGGATGCGACGCAACGCGCCACGACGGCATCGAGGGCCTGCACATGAAAGGCAGGGTCCTCGCCGTGATGACGGCAACTCAGGACGATCTTGCGCGCCAGCACCCGGCGCAACTGCGCAGCCGGCACCGAATAGCGTTCGAGATAACGCATCGCTGCGCGCTGGAGGTAATCCGGCGTTATGCGCCGGGGCACCCGGGCAGCGCGCGCGCCCTCGCCTCGCCTGTCGCCTCGATCCGTCATGCTAGTCGGATATCGGCTTCTGCCGACCTGCCTTCACCCCGGAGCGCTTTTCCTTTGAAACGAGCCGGCGTTCCTTGGAGGCCTTGGTCGGCTTCGTCGCGCGCCTGACCTGCGGGCGCACCGCCGCCGCCCGGATCAGCTCCAGCAGGCGCTCCATAGCCTCTTCGCGATTACGCTTCTGGCTGCGATGCGTTTGCGCGACGATGACGATCACGCCATCCAGCGTCAGCTTGCTTCCGGCGAGCTTCATCAGGCGGATCGCGACATCGTTCGGCAGGGAGGGCGAGCGGCGCACGTCGAAGCGGATCTGAACCGCGCTCGACACCTTGTTGACGTGCTGGCCGCCCGGGCCCGAGGCGCGCACGAAGCTTTCCTCGATCTCGCTTTCGTCGATCGCGATGGACGGGGTGGCTTGAATCATGGGAGGAGGATTATCAAAGTTTTGCGCATTGCCTCAGCGAAAAACCGGTTCCCCTTTTTTCGCGCAATGCCCCGCCCGCAATCACGGAGACATGAAAGCGTTGAAGCCCTCTCGCGAGATTGACGGCCTGATCGCGATCATGGCTGCGCTGCGCACGCCGGGAACCGGCTGTCCCTGGGACCTGGAGCAGGATTTCGCCTCGGTCGCGCCCTATACCGTCGAGGAAGCCTATGAGGTCGCCGACGCGATCGCGCGCGGCGACAAGCTCGACCTCAAGGACGAGCTCGGAGATTTGCTGCTGCAGGTCGTGTTCCATGCGCGGATGGCCGACGAGGAAGGCTCCTTCGCTTTCCCCGACGTGGTCGAGGCGATCACCACCAAGCTGATCCGCCGGCATCCGCATGTCTTCGGCGACGCGCGCGATCTCTCGCCCGCCGAGGTGAAGGTGCTCTGGCACCGGATCAAGGCCGAGGAGAAGGCCGCCAAGGTCGCAGCGCGCGAAGCCGCCGGCCTGCCGCCGCAAACGGAGGAACGCGGCGTGCTGGCCGGTGTGCCGCATACCTTGCCCGCCCTCACCCGCGCCTGGAAGTTGCAGGCCCGCGCCTCCACCGTCGGCTTCGACTGGAACGATGCCCGCCTCGTGCTCGACAAGATCCGCGAGGAAACGGCCGAGATCGACGAGGCCTTGGCCGGCGGCGACAAGGCGGCGATCCATGAAGAGATCGGCGACCTGCTCTTCGTCGTCGCCAATCTCGCCCGCCAGGTCGATGCCGATCCGGAAGGCTGCCTCGCCGCCGCCAACGCCAAGTTCGAACGCCGATTCAAGGCGATCGAGGACGCGCTGGAAACCGAGGGCCGGACCGCGAAGGATGCCAGCCTCGACGAGATGGAAGCGCTCTGGCAGGCGGTGAAGAAGCGGGAGAAGAGCGCTGGTTAGCCGCGACAGGGCTTAGCCCTGCCGCACAGCCTCCGGAAAGCGCGCGGTGAACGCCCCTTCCCGCTCCACCGGCAGACGCACGACGAGCTTCAGCGCGCCGTCTTCGCCGTCCTCGCGCTGGAGGATTTCGCCATTGGCATGCAGCCAGGCGAGCGACTTGCCGTCTCCCGGCGCGAGCTCCAGCGCGTAAACTGGGCGGCTATGCGCGATCCGGGTCTCGATCGCGCGCGTCAGGCGCTCGATGCCCTCGCCGGTCAATGCCGAGACCAGGACCGGGCGCGACCCGTCCGGCCGAAGCGTGGCGATGCCAAGCTGGCGCTCGCGTTCGGCGGGGTCGAGAAGGTCAGCCTTGTTCCAGACTTCGATGACGCGCTGGCCGTCGTCCGGATTGATGCCGAGGTCGCGCAGGATCGCCTGCACGTCGGCGGCCTGGGCCCGCGTGTCCTCATGGGCGACGTCGCGGACATGCAGCAGCACATCGGCCTCGATCGCGTCCTCCAGCGTGGCGCGGAAGGCGGCGACGAGCTGGGTCGGCAGGTCGGAGATGAAGCCGACCGTGTCGGACAACATGATCCGGGCGCCATACGGCAGCTTGATCGCGCGCGCCGTCGGATCGAGCGTGGCGAAGAGCATGTCCTGCGCCAGCACCTCGGCCGAGGTCAGCCGGTTGAACAATGTCGACTTTCCGGCATTGGTGTAACCGACCAGTGCAACGATCGGATAAGGCACGCGTTTCCGGCTGGCGCGATGCAGCGAGCGCGTGCGCTTCACGCTCTCCAAATCGCGCTCGATCTTGGTCATCCGCTCCTGGATGATGCGCCGGTCGGCCTCGATCTGGGTTTCGCCGGGGCCGCCGAGGAAGCCGAAGCCGCCGCGCTGGCGCTCAAGGTGGGTCCAGGACCGCACCAATCGGCTTTTCTGGTAGTTGAGATGCGCAAGTTCGACCTGGAGCGCGCCTTCCTTGGTGCGCGCCCGCCTGCCGAAGATTTCGAGGATCAGCCCGGTGCGGTCGATGACCTTGCAGCCGAAGGCCTTTTCGAGATTGCGCTGCTGCACCGGCGACAGGGCGCAATCCATCACGACGAGGCTGATCTCCTCGATCTTGATGCGCTCGGCGAGTTCCTCGACCTTGCCCTTGCCGAGATAGGTCGCGGGGCGCAGTGCGGTCAGCAGAACCTGCACCGGCGCGACGACGGTCAGGTCGATCGCGGCGGCGAGGCCAACGGCCTCGTCCAGCCGCGCCGCGAAAGAGCGCTGGTTTGCATCGACGGCGACGCCACGCTTCTGCAGATAGGGTCCCACGACGAAGGCGCGCGTATTCGCCGCGATGTCGCGTTCGATCTCGTCGAGCGGCTTCGCGCCAGTGACGCGCGTGGCCGCCCGATCCTTGTCGTCCTTGTGGCTTGTCGCCAAATCAGTTCTTGTCCGTTTCCTCGGGCTCGAACAGCTGCACCGGATGGCCGGGCATGATGGTCGAGATCGCGTGCTTGTAGACGAGCTGCGAGTGACCGTCACGGCGCAGCAGCACGCAGAAATTGTCGAACCAGGTGACGACGCCCTGCAGCTTGACGCCGTTGACGAGGAAGATCGTCAGCGGGATCTTCTGCTTGCGCACATGGTTGAGGAAAGTGTCCTGGAGATTCTGTGCCCGCTCGGCGGCCATGGGTAGTCCCTGTTGTTGGGATCGCCGATCGGATTAAAATCCAGCGATCCAATTCGTTCCGTTTCAGGCCGGCGGCGCATTCCACCAGCGTCGGAACACCGATGTTCCATTAGATCGTCGTCTTCGCCCGCAACGCAAGTGCAGCAATGCCGACTTTAGATGCATGCCGCCTGCGTCGCGTGCAAACGGTCATGCATGGCGCGCCTGACGGCCTCTCATCACCTCGCTCTTCGACGATTCCGTCCAAAGCCGAGGCGATCGGTTCTCATGCTAGCCGACGCCGAGCGATTTCAGTTTCCGGTGCAGGGCCGAGCGTTCCATGCCGATGAACTCGGCCGTGCGCGAGATGTTGCCGGAAAAGCGCGCGATCTGCGCGATCAGGTACTCGCGCTCGAAGATCTCGCGTGCGTCGCGCAGCGGCAAGCTCATCAGGCGCTCGCCGCCCGAGCCGGACGGCGTCGTCGGCACCATCGCGCCAACCTCAGCCGGCAGCATCTCGATCGTCACCTCGGCCGTCGGGTCGCCCTTGGTCAGGATCATCAGCCGTTCGACATTGTTGCGCAGCTCGCGGATGTTGCCCGGCCATTCATGCGACTGCAGCACGGCCATGGCGTCGCTCCCGATCTGGCGCTTCGGCAGGCCACTGGCGATCGAGATCTGGTCCATGAAGAACTCGATCAGCTCCGGCACGTCCTCCCGCCGCTCCGACAGCGGCGGCACCTTGATCGGCACGACGCTGAGGCGGTGATAGAGGTCCTCGCGGAAATGCCCGTCGGCGATGAGCTGCGCCAGATCCCGGCTCGATGAGGAGATGACGCGGACATCGACATGGACGCGCGTCGCGCCGCCGACGCGCTGGAAGTTCTGGTCGACCAGTACGCGCAAGATGCGGTTCTGCGTCTCGCGCGGCATGTCGCCGATCTCGTCGATATAGAGCGAGCCGCCATGGGCCTCCTCGAGCGCGCCGATCCGGCGCGAGCGACCGTCGCCGCCCTCGACGCCGAACAGCTCCTCCTCCATCGTATCGGGCGTGATCGTCGCCGCGTTGATGACGACGAAAGGCCCGCTCGACCGGGTCGAGGCCTCGTGCAGCGTGCGGGCGGCGAGCTCCTTGCCGCAGCCCGGTTCGCCGGTGATCAGCACGCGGGCATTGGTCGGTGCGACGCGCTCGATCGTCTGGCGGAGCTGGTTCACCACCGTGGTGCGGCCGACGATGCGGTCCGCCTGGACCGAGCGGGTCTTGAGCTCGCGGACCTCACGACGCAGGCGCGAGGCCTCCAGCGCGCGCTCCGCGACCAGCACCAGCCGGTCGGCCTTGAACGGCTTCTCGATAAAGTCATAGGCGCCGCTCTTGATCGCCGAGACGGCCGTCTCGATGTTGCCGTGGCCGGAGATCATCACCACCGCGAGGTCGGGATGGTTCTCCTTGATCAGCTCGAGGACCTGCAGGCCATCGAGCCGGCTGCCCTGCAGCCAGATGTCGAGGAAGACGAGGTTCGGCCGGCGCGATGCAATCGCAGCCAGCGCCTCGTCGGCGGAGCCCGCCTTGCGGGTCCGGTAGCCCTCGTCCTCCAGCAGGCCGGCGACCAGATCGCGGATATCGACTTCGTCGTCCACTACCAGGATGTCAGCGCTCATAGGCGTATCCCATTCTTCCCATCATCCATGTTGCGCGAGCCGTTTTCTGGCTGGGCGGCCGCATCGCCACCCTCGGCGTCCTGCGCAGGACCTGTCTCGGGGAACCAGAGGCGGATGCGCGCCCCCCTTGCACCGCTGGCGGCATCCGGCCGGTCGAGCAGTTCGATGCCGCCGCCATGGTCCTCCAGAACCTTGCCGACGATGGCGAGCCCTAAGCCCGTCCCCCCCTCGCGCGTCGTCATATAGGGCTCGAGCAGCTTCTGGCGCTGGTCGGCCGGCAGGCCTTTGCCGTTGTCGATGATGTCGATGACGACCCGGCCATCGTCGAGCCGTGCCATCTGGACGTCGATACGGCCCTGCCCGCGCTCTTCCGCCGGTACGGCCTCGATCGCCTCGGTCGCGTTCTTGATGACATTGGTCAGCGCCTGCGAGATCAGGCGCCGGTCGAAGCGCGCCGGCACGGGCTCCTCGGGCAGCTTCTCCGCGATCGTCGTCTCGGGGTTGCCGACGCGCCAGAGGAAGACGATCTGCCGGACGGTCTCGACGATGTCCTCGCGGGCGAGCGAGGGTTTCGGCATGCGGGCGAAGGAGGAGAACTCGTCGACCATGCGCCTGATATCCTCGACCTGCCGCACGATCGTGTCAGTGCACTGGTCGAAGACGTCCTTGCCCTCGGTGATGACGCGCCCGAACCGGCGCTTGATGCGCTCGGCCGAAAGCTGGATCGGGGTCAGCGGGTTCTTGATCTCGTGCGCGATGCGACGGGCGACATCGGCCCAGGCGGCGGTGCGCTGGGCGGAGACGAGATCGGTGATGTCGTCAAGCGTCACCACGAGGCCGGCCCCGGTCCCCTCACCTTCCCGGACTGCGCGGATATTGACCATCCGGTCCTGCCCGGCGCGCGTGAAGGCGACCTGGCCCGAGCTCTGGCGCTGCCGGTTCTGCAAGGCTTCGGCGACAAAGCCCGCCACTTCCGGCGCGATCTCGGCGATCGGCTTGCCCAGCAGGCGCCCGCCAGCCCCGAGCAGGCTCTCGGCCGAGCGGTTGATCGTGGTGACATGCCCGTCGCCGTCGAGGCTGAGCACGCCCGAGGAGACGCCGGACAACACCGTCTCGGTGAAGCGCCGGCGCCGGTCGATGACCTCGCTCGCCGTGACCAGGCTGTCGCGCTGGCGGCGCAGCTCCGCCGTCATCTTGTTGAAGGTCTCGCCGAGATGGGCGAGATCGCCCTCCGATCGTCGGATCGGCACCTGGACATAGAAATTGCCGCTCGAAACCTGGTCGGTCGCGTCGATCATTCGCCGGATCGGCGCGACCAACCCGTTGGCGAAGCTCAAGCCCAGCCAGATCGCCGAAAGCAGCAGGATTAGCGCGATCAGCCCGTACATCGAGGCGAAGGCGATCTGAACGCCCTTCCGGCGCGCGTCGATCGAGAGATACTCGACAGCCGCACCGCGCGCGACCGACGGGAACTCGACCGCGAGCGGGTCGACCTCGCGCGCGACATGCAGAAAGCTGTTGTCATAGCTCGGCAGCTTCATCACGGCGCCGAACACCGTTCCCGTCCGCGGGATGACGCAGATCGGCTCCGGCGCGGATTTCGCGTCGTCGAAGGCCGCCTGGTCAGGCATCGGCGGGTCGCGCAGCACGTTGATATTCGCCCTCGCGATCACCTTGTCGGGCGGCTGCATGATGGCGGCGACGGGTAGACCGAGCGCGGTCGCGCGCGTCGTCAGGAAGTTCTCGAACCATTTGCGGTCAACGTCGAAGGCGGGCTTCGCCCGGCTCAGATCATCGGCCAGAACGCGGATTTCGCGTCCGAGCGAACGGCACTGGCTGGCGGCGTAGGCATCGGCCACCTCGACCGACTTGAAGATCGCGTCGCGCATCCGGTCCGAGAACCACGGCTCCAGCCCGCGCTCGATCGTGATCGTCGCGATGATCGCGACGAGCACCGCCGGCAGCGCGGCCATGATGCTGAACAGGCCGACGATGCGGACATGCAGGCCCGCGGCGGCCTGCCCAGCCTTGCGGGCGCGGATCAGCACCGCGGCCTCGATCGCCACGGTAACGATCAGTACCAGGATCAGCAGCGCGTTGAGCACAAAGACGCCGACCACGACCTCGTGCACCGGCGCGATCGGTGTGGCGCCGGACAGCACGAGGAAGGTGAGCAACGCCGAGATCAGCGCGAGCGCGACGACGATCCCGCCGACCCAGCCCGACACGCGGCGGGATTTCTCCTCGCCGCGCGGCATCATTCTGGCTTCGTTGACAGAAGCGGACACGTTTACCGACAACTCCGATATGGCAGGGGTCGGGAACCCGACCACGCCCGCAGGGCGCCACTGATGCGCCGCCGCAACGGTGTTGTCAAAATATGACATTCACAAGGCGGAAACAGCCCGTCTCAGCGCGGCGAGCGCACCACCTGCATGTCGAGCTCGCGAATCTTCTTGCGCAGCGTGTTCCGGTTGAGGCCGAGAAGCTCCGCCGCACGTATCTGGTTGCCGCGCGTGGCAGCCAGCGCAGCTGCTATCAAGGGCGGCTCGATCTCGCGCAGGATGCGGTGATAGAGCCCTGGCGGCGGAATATTGTCGCCAAAGCCACCGAAATACTGGCCGAGATGACGCTCGACGGAGCCGGAGAGCGTTTCCGCCCGCTCGGGCGAGGCGGCGGGGCCGTTCGCGAAGCTCGGCCCGACCGCGGCCGGTTGCAACTCGGCCTCGATGATCGGCGCTGTGATCGTTTCCTGCGGATAGAGCGCCGCCAGGCGCCGTACCAGATTCTCCAGTTCGCGGACGTTTCCGGGCCAGCGATACTGGCGCATCACATCCATCGCTTCCGAATCGACCTGCTTGCGCGGCAGGCCTTCCTTCTCGACCAGCGAGAAGAAGTGGCGGACGAGGTCAGAGATATCCTCGATGCGTTCGCGCAGGGGCGGCAGGCGGATCGGCACGACGTTCAGCCGGAAGAACAGGTCCTCGCGGAACAGACCCTGCGCGATCGAGATGCGCAGGTCCTTGTTGGTGGCGGCAACGATGCGGACATTGGTCTTGATCGGCGTGCGCCCGCCGACCGTGGTGTATTCGCCCTGCTGGAGCACGCGCAGCAGGCGCGTCTGCGCCTCCATCGGCATATCGCCGATCTCGTCGAGGAAGAGCGTGCCGCCCTCCGCCTGCTCGAAGCGTCCCGACGAACGCGTCAGCGCCCCGGTGAAGGCGCCCTTCTCATGGCCGAACAATTCGGATTCGATCAGGTCCTTCGGGATCGCCGCCATGTTGATCGCGACGAAGGGGCCGTTCTTGCGCTTGCCGTAATCGTGCAGCGCGCGGGCTACCAGCTCCTTGCCGGTGCCGGATTCGCCGTTGATCATCACGGTCAGGTCGATCGGCATCAGGCGGGCCAGCGCGCGGTAGACGTCCTGCATCGCAGGCGAACGGCCGATCAGCGGGATATCCTCAGGCTCGGCCGCATGGCTTCGGGCCGTCTCGCCACGAGGGCGCGACATGGCGCGCCCGACGATGGCGACGAGCTCCTTCAGGTCGAAAGGCTTCGGCAGATATTCGTAGGCGCCGCGTTCAGAGGCCTTAATCGCCGTCATGAAGGTATTCTGCGCGCTCATCACGATGATTGGCAGCTCGGGCCGCACCCGCTTGATGCGTGGCAGCAGGTCGAAGGCGTTCCCATCGGGCATCACGACATCGGTGATGATCAGGTCGCCCAGTCCCTGGGCCGCCCAGGTCCAGAGGGTGGCGGCCTGGCCGGTGGTCCTGACTTCATAGCCCGCCCGCGCAAGCGCCTGGTTGAGGACGGTGCGGATCGCGGCGTCGTCGTCGGCGACAAGGATGTGACCGGTCGGCATGTGTTGCTTGAGGCCTTTACGTTGCCTGCCCCGACCTGAGCTGGTGGAGGGGCAGGAGGATCCTGAAATGCGTCCGGCGCGGAACGGACTCGCATTCGACGATTCCGCCGTGATCGCCGATCACCTTGGCGACAAGTGCAAGTCCAAGGCCACTTCCCTGAGCCTTGGTCGTGACGAAGGGATCGAACAGGTGCTGCACCAGATCGGCAGGCACGCCCGGCCCATTGTCGCGCACGGCGATCTCGAGCGGCAAGGCGATGCGCTCCGAAGAACCGGGCACCTGCAGGCGGATGCCCGGGCGATAGGCGGTCGTCAGCGTGATCTCGCCGTCGATCGCATCCTCGCCGATCGCCTCGGCGGCATTCTTGACGAGATTGAGCAGCACCTGGACGAGCTGGTCACGATTGCCGGCGACGGGCGGCAACGAAGGATCGTAGGCCTCGGTGAAGCGGATGTGCCGGGCGAAGCCGGACTGGGCCAGACGTTTCACATGGTCGAGCACGTCATGGACATTGACCGCGTCGCGCTCGCTCGGCCGCTCATCACCGAACAGCTCGACGCGCTCGACCAGCTTCACGATCCGGTCGGTCTCGTCGCAGATGAGCTGCGTCAGCATCCGGTCTTCGTCGGAGATCGAGCCTTCGAGCAGTTGCGCGGCACCACGGATGCCCGAGAGCGGGTTCTTGATCTCATGGGCCAGCATCGCACCGAGCGCGGTGATCGAGCGCGCTGCCCCGCGATGCGTCAATTGCCTGTCCATTTTTTCAGCAATTGTCCGTTCTTGCAGCATCAGCACGACCGCATCGCCCTGGCTGGGCAAGGGAGAGGCAAAGACGTCGACGATATGATCGGTTCCGAGGCGGGGCGTGCCGAGATCGAGGCGATACTCGCTGACGCTGGCGCCACGGCGCTGAACCTCCTCGATCAGGCCCAGCACGGGCGAGCCGAAGGCGACGAGGTCGTCGATGCGCTGGCGCTTGAGCAGGGCGGCGCTCGACTGAAAGAAATCCTCAGCCGCCGTGTTGGCGTAGAGCACGGCATGGCTCTCGCCGATCACCAGCACCGGCATCGGCAGAACCGTCAGCGCCTGGACCTCGATCGGATCGAGCAGGTAGGTGCTGCGGCTTCCTAGCCCCTTGTCGGCAAACATCGCCGTCATCGGCTGCTCCTTGCGGCGTCAGGCCGCTTCGCGATTGCGATCGGTCGAGAACAGGCCCGCGAGAGCCGCAAGGACCGTACGAGGATCGTCAGATGTCAGGAGGCTGCGGCGCAGCTCCGGATAGGGCTCGCAGCCATCGGCTACCGCGTCGTCGGCATAGGCGGCCAGATGCTTGCGGGCGTGGCGCACGCCATGCGCGACGCCCATCAAGGCCAGCAGTCCCTCGTAATGCTCGCAGGCCAGCACAAGCTTCTCGGCCAAGGAGAGCGGCCGGAACGCACGCCCGTCGAGCGCCGCACCGATCTCGCCGACCAGCCAGGGACGGCCGAGCGCGGCGCGCCCGACCATGACGAAATCGGCGCCGGACTGCGTGAGGCAATCCCTGGCATCCGCGACATCGTGGATGTCGCCATTCGCGACCAAGGGAAAATCCCCGGCGGCTCGCACCGCCGCGATGGCCCGCCAATCCGCCTGGCCCTTGTAGAATTGCTGGCGCGTGCGGCCATGGACCGTGATCATCCGCGCGCCTGCATCGACCGCCCTGCGGGCGAGTTCCGGCGCGTTGCGGGAGGCGTCGTCCCAGCCGAGACGCATCTTGACCGTCACCGGCACCTTGGTGGCGGCGACGGCGGCTTCCACCAGCGTGATGGCATGGTCGAGATCGCGCATCAGCGCCGAGCCGGCCCAGCCGCCCGTCACCTTCTTGGCCGGGCAGCCCATGTTGATGTCCACGATATCGGCGCCGTTGGCCTCGGCCAGCCGCGCCGCCTCTCCCATCCAATAGGGATCGCAGCCGGCGAGCTGCACGACATGCGGCGAAACGCCCTCGCCCTCGGCGCGGATGCGCGCTTCCTCGCTGCCGCGCACGAATTCGTCGGACGCCACCATCTCCGACACGACGATCCCGGCATGGCTGCGGGCCGCAAGGCGACGCATGACGATGTCGGTCACGCCTGACATCGGCGCCAGGAAAGCGCGGGACGCGATCGGGATACCTGCGATGTCCAAAGGGCTCAGCCTGGTTTTAAGGCATTTCTCAATATGCATATTTATTGGACATTGCTGCGATAGCGCAAGAGCTTATGCGCGCATGCTGCATTGCAACAGCGTCGCACCCCCTGCCCCCGCGCCGCGGAATTGGCTATGGCATGCGCCATGACCCGTTTGCAGTCAGGACCCAGCACCGTGCTCCGCCAACCCGATGCGCCCCAGCCCGTTGCCGCCCTGCTTGTCGCGGCCGGTCGCGGCCTGCGGGCCGGCGGTGGCGAGCCGAAGCAGTACAGGCTGGTCGAAGGCCGACCGGTTCTCGCCCATGCTCTGATGCCGTTCCTGGCGGAGCCTGCAATCGGACGCATCGCCGTCGTGATAGGCGAAGGCGACGACGCGCGCTATGCCGGCGCTGTGGCGGGGATCGACGGCTCCCGGCTCACAGCCCCGACGCTCGGCGGCGCGACACGCCAGGCCTCGGTACGGCGCGGTCTGCTTGCACTTGCCCGCGAAGGCTTCGACGGCATCGTTCTGATCCATGACGCAGCCCGCCCGTTCGTTTCGCCCTCGCAGATAAGCGCGGCGATTCACCGGCTCGGAGCAGACGGCATCGCGGCGATCCCCGCCCTGCCCGTGACCGATACCGTGAAGCGTATCAGCGCCGACGGCCATGTCGCGGAAACCCCGCCGCGCGACCAGCTTGTCACGGTCCAGACGCCGCAGGCTTTCCGCTTCAAGCCCCTGCTCGCAGCCCACGAGGCCGCTGAAGCAGCACAACTGCACGGCTTTACCGACGATGCCGCCCTGATGGAATGGGCAGGCCATCCGGTCGCGACCTTCCCGGGCGATCCAGCCAATGTGAAGCTGACCCACGCCGTCGACTTCTCGCGAACCGCGGCGCAGCCGGACAAGGCGCTCGTGACGCGGGTCGGCACCGGCTACGACGTACACGCCTTCGGCCCAGGCGATCATGTCTGGCTCGGCGGCATCCGGATTGGGCATGATCAGGGCGTGATCGCCCATTCCGACGGCGACGTCGCGCTGCATGCCTTGACCGATGCCCTGCTCGGCGCCCTCGCCGACGGCGATATCGGCACGCATTTCCCGCCGAGCGATCCGCAATGGCGCGGCGCGGCTTCGGCCCAGTTCCTCGCCTTCGCGGCGGCGCGGGTTCGCGAGCGCGGCGGGCGGATCGACTTCCTCGATCTCACCATCGTCTGCGAGGCCCCCAAGGTCGGCCCACATCGTGAAGCCATCCGCGCCGAGATCGCGGCGACCGCCGGCATCTCCCTCGGCAAGGTCGCGATCAAGGCGACGACCTCGGAGCGCATGGGCTTCACCGGCCGGCGCGAGGGGCTCGTCGCCCTGGCAACTGCGACGATCCGCCTGCCCGAGGAGGACTAGCCATGTTTGATCGCGACATCCGCTCTCTCGCAACCGAACTGCTGAGCCTGAGCCTGAAGCGCAATTTTACCGTCGCGACGGTCGAATCCTGCACCGGCGGCCTCGTCTGCGGCGCGCTGACCGCGATCGCCGGCTCGTCCTCGATGGTCCTGGGTGGCCTGATTACGTATTCCAACGAAGCCAAGGCCGCGCTCGCCGGTGTTCCCATGGCACTTATCAAGCAGCATGGTGCCGTCAGCGAGCCGGTGGCCCGCGCCATGGCGGAAGGCGGCCGCGAACGCCTCGACGCGACCTTCGCGGTCTCGATCACCGGCGTGGCAGGTCCCGGCGGTGGCAGCGTCGAGAAGCCTGTCGGGCTGGTTCACTTTGCTTGCGCGGGCCCTTCGGGCACGCGCCATCGCGAACGTCGTTTCGGCGAGCAGTCGCGCGACGAGATCCGCCGCCTCAGCTTGCTGGAAGGGCTCGACCTGCTGCGCGAAACAGTCCTGACCGGACCCTGATCAGGCGCCGATCACCGGCGCCGTGCCGCGGCCATAGACCAGCTCGGCCCGCTTCTCGAAGGCTTCCGCGAATTTGCGGAAGGCCTTGTCGAACATCGCGCCCATCAGCAGGCCGAGCATCCGGCTGGCGAATTCGTAGGAGATGAAGAACCCAACCTCGCAGCCCGCCTCATGCGGCTTGAAGGTCCAGCGGTTCTCCAGATAACGGAACGGCCCGTCGACATATTCGACGAGGATCTTGAGATTGGCCGGATCGAGCGTGACGCGGCTGGTGAAGGTCTCGCGGATCGCCTTGTAGCCGACGCTCATGTCCGCCAGCAGGACCTCGCCGCCGCCCTCGCGCGGCGTACGACGGCGTACCGTCAGCCCCTCGCAGAGCGGCAGGAACTGCGGATATGTCTCGACATCCGCGACGAGCGCGAACATCTGCTCGGGCGAGTGCCTCACCCGGCGGGTGCTGTTGAACATCGGCATCGAGAATGCGCCTTCTCAACCGCGGCGGTTGTGGCCGATACCGATTTGGGCATCGCGCGCGGCCCGCAAACGGGCGAAATCCTCGCCGGCGTGATGCGAGGAGCGGGTCAGCGGCGTCGAGGACACCATCAGGAAGCCCTTGGCATAGGCGATGGTCTCGAAGCTCTTGAACTCGTCGGGCGTGACGAAGCGGATCACAGCATGGTGCTTGCGCGAGGGCGCGAGATACTGGCCGATCGTCATGAAATCGACCTCGGCCGAGCGCAGGTCGTCCATCAGCTGCAGCACCTCGTTCCGCTCCTCGCCAAGGCCGACCATGATGCCGGACTTGGTAAAGATCGTCGGGTCGAGCTCCTTCACCTGCTGCAGCAGGCGCAGCGAATGGAAATAGCGTGCACCCGGGCGCACCTTGAGATACTTGCCCGGCACGGTCTCCAGATTGTGGTTGAAGACATCGGGGCGGGCCGCCACGACCACTTCGAGCGCGCCCGGCTTGCGCAGGAAGTCCGGCGTCAGGATCTCGATGGTGGTGCCAGGCGAGGCCTTGCGGATGGCGCGGATGACATTGGCGAAATGCTCGGCGCCGCCATCCTTGAGGTCGTCGCGATCGACCGAGGTGATGACGACATGCTCGAGCCCAAGCTTGGCGACGGCCTCCGCCACCTTGCGCGGCTCTTCGAGGTCGAGAGGCTGTGGCACGCCGGTCTTAACGTTGCAGAAGGCGCAGGCCCGCGTGCAGGTGTCGCCCATGATCATGAAGGTGGCGTGCTTCTTCTCCCAGCACTCGCCGATATTCGGGCAGCCGGCCTCCTCGCAGACGGTCACCAGCTTCTCGGCCTTCACGATGGCCCGGGTCTCGGCCCATTTCGGCGATCCCGGCGCCTTGACGCGAATCCAGTCCGGTTTGCGCAGGACCGGGTTCTCCGGCCGCTTCTGCTTCTCGGGATGACGGACTTCCGCGGCTTGCGCCTTCGGATTGCCGGCATTGGGCCGCGGATCGCGGTTCAGCAGGTCGAGAACAAGCGCCATAACAGGGTCCGGGCTTCAACAGCAGGAGCCGGCCAAGCCGGCTCCCTCTAGCTAATCCCCAAAGCGCTCCGCCGCAACTGCCGGCCCCGGCAACAGAGCTTCAGCTGCGACGGCGGGCCGCATTCCAGATCACGATGACGATGACGGCGCCGGCGATCGCCGCGGTCAGGGTTCGCCAGAAGCCGAAGACCGGAATCTCCAGGAGTTCCGCGACCTTGGCGCCGACGAAGGAGCCGGCGACGCCGACGAGCATATTGGTGAAGAGCCCATGATCGGACGAGGTCAGCCGCTCGGCGATCCAGCCGGCGAGCAGGCCGATCAGCAGCGTCATGAAGAAGCCGTAGCCCGGCTGGGCCATGGTGGCGGCAAAGCTTTCCATCGCGGATATCCCCCTAGCCATGCGCGAATGCGCGCGTCGTCAACGGCCCCGGCCGTCGCCGGTTCCGCCCGCGATGTTATCTCAGGCGATGAAGCGCGCCAGCAGGATGACGAGGATCGCGCCGATGACCGCCATGCCGGCATCGTCGAGGAAGCTGTAGCCCGTGTTCAGGCGCCAGCCCGTCAGGCGCACGATGCCCTGCCCGACCAGCATGCCGAGCACACCGACGACCGCATGGCGGATCAGCCCGCCGCCTCCAACGATGAGGCTTGCAGCAAAGCCGATGACGGTTCCCGAGGCGACCGTCGGCACGATGACGCTCCAGTCAAGCGGCAGCGTCCGGCGCGGCGGCAGGATTTCGATTTCCTCGTCGCGGACGACGCGGTCGGGCTTGGACGATTTGCGGGTGCGTGGCGGCATCGGCGCAATATGGAGGGCGGACGGGCTGCCGCCAAGACGATCCCGGCGCGATTCCCGCTATGGATCAGCGCGCCATCGCGCCCAGCGCGGAGACCGAGCTTGCCGCCAGCGCTCCGCTGAAACCATGCCCGCCCCCGACCAGCTGCGCCTTCGCCGGCAAGCCGCGTGCCTGCGCCTTCGCGACATAGTCCGTCGCGAGCTCCGGGCGGGTGTTGTCGTCGGCCTGGCCGGTGACCGCGACGATCGGGGTTCCGCCGGGAATGCTGGACACATAGTCGACCGGTGACTGGGCCGAGCCAGGACGTCTGCCGCGGCTGGCATACCAGGCCGGGACGTCACAGGGGCAGGACACCAGCACGAGGCCGTTGATCAGTCCGGGATTGGTGCCGGCCACGACAGCGATCGTCCCGGCGCCCCCGGAATGCCCGAGCGCCACCACGCTGCGGGCATTGTAGCGCTGCCTCAGCTCGCGGATCGCGCCGGCGACGGCGCTGTTGTTGCCGGAATGGAACGTATCGCGCCGGCCGTTGTCGGAGCCGTCGCTGCGATGACCGGTGCGGTCGTAATAGCCGGGCCGCAGCAGGGCGACGGCCACCACATTCTTCCGTCCGGCAGCGAACTGCCGGGCATAGGCATACATGTAATCGGCAGGCCCGCCGGCCGAGACGTCGCCATGGACGAAAACGGCAAGGACGGGACGCCCGCCACCGCCGGGCGACGCGCCGAACGCCTCATAGGCCAGGCCGTTGGCGCATTTGTCGCCCTCGCAGGCCAGGGCTCCGGCGCTGCCGAACAAGGCAGCCGCGAGAACGGCGAGAAACCTCACACCCAAGCGCTGCATGACCGCCCCCTGCCGCCATCACGCCCCCGGAGAGCCGGCTCCGCAGGCTCTCCGTTATCGTCATGCCTCAGGCGTTCAGCACCTTGCCGTAAGCGTCGAGCACGCTCTCCTTCATCACCTCCGACAGGGTCGGATGCGGGAAGATCGTGTGCATCAGCTCTTCCTCGGTCGTCTCCAGATTCATGGCGACGACGAAGCCCTGGATCAGCTCGGTCACTTCCGGGCCGACGAGATGGGCGCCAAGCAGCTTGCCGGTCTTGGCGTCGAAGATCGTCTTGGCCAGGCCGCTATCCTCGCCGAGCGCCACGGCCTTGCCGTTGGCGACGAAGTTGAAGCGGCCGACCTTGATCTCGTGGCCGGCGGCCTTGGCCTTCGCCTCCGTCAGGCCGACGCTGGCGATCTGCGGGTGGCAATAGGTGCAGCCCGGGATCATCAGCTTGTCCATCGGATGCGGATGCAGGCCCTTGATCGCCTCGACGCAGATCACCGCCTCATGCTCGGCCTTATGCGCCAGCATCGGCGGCCCGGCGACGTCGCCGATCGCATAGACGCCCTTGACGTTGGTGCGGCAGAAATCGTCGATGACGATGCAGCCGCGATCCGTCTTCACGCCGAGCGTCTCGAGGCCGAGATTCTCGATATTGCCGACAACGCCAACGGCCGAGATCATGCGGTCCGCCGTGATCGTCTGCTTGCCGCCCTTCTCGTCCTCGATATGGGCGGTGACGGAGTCCGCGCCCTTTTCGACCTTCGTCACCTTGGCGCCGGTCAGGATCTTCATGCCCTGCTTTTCGAAGGCTTTGCGCGCGAAGGCGCCGATCTCGGCATCCTCCACGGGAACGACCTGCGGCAGCACCTCGACCACGGTCACCTCGACGCCCATCGTCCGGTAGAACGAGGCAAACTCGATGCCGATGGCGCCGGAGCCCATTACGAGCAGCGATTTCGGCATCTTCGCCGGCACCATCGACTCGAAATAGGTCCAGATCAGCTTGCCGTCGGGCTCGATGCCGGGCAGTGCGCGCGGCCGGGCGCCGGTCGCGACGATGATATGGTCGGCGGTATAGGTGCCCTCGCCCTTGGCGTTCTTCGGCGGCGGCGTCTGCGGCTGCATGGCCGGCTTCTTGGTCGGCGCGACCGCGATCGTGCCGGGCTTGGTCAGCTTGGCCTCGCCCCAGATCACGTCGACCTTGTTCTTCTTCATCAGGAACTGGACGCCGTTGTTCATCCGCGCGGCGATGCCGCGCGAGCGCTTCACGATCGCCTCCAGATCGGCCTTGAACGAGCCTTCCAGCACCAGCCCGTAATCCTTGGAGTGCTGGCCGTAATGCAGGATCTCGGCCGAGCGCAGCAGCGCCTTCGTCGGGATGCAGCCCCAGTTCGAGCAGATCCCGGCAAGGTGCTCGCGCTCGACGATCGCGGTCTTGAAGCCGAGCTGCGCGGCGCGGATGGCAGCGATATAGCCGCCGGGGCCGGAGCCGATGACGATGATGTCGTAGTCAGCCATGGTCTCTCTCCCGCCGCTCAGACCAGCATCGCCATGGGCTTTTCGATATAGCCCTTGAACGCCGCGAGAAGCTCGGCACCGAGCGCGCCATCGACGGCGCGGTGGTCGGTCGAGAGCGTCACCGACATCACCGTCGCGACGGCCGGCTGGCCGCCCTTGACGATGACGCGCTGCTCGCCGGCGCCGACCGCCAGGATCGTCGCATGTGGCGGATTGACGATGGCGGCGAAGTCCTTGACCCCGAACATGCCGAGATTGGAGACCGCCGTCGTGCCGCCCTGATACTCCTCGGGCTTCAGCTTGCGGGCCTTGGCGCGCGCCGCCATGTCCTTCATCTCGTTGGAGATCTGCGACAGCGTCTTGTGGCAGGCGTCGCGGATGATCGGCGTGATCAGGCCGCCCGGGATCGACACGGCGACGCCGACATCGGCATGCTTGTGCTTGAGCATGGTGTTCTCGGTCCAGGAGACGTTCGCATCCGGTACCGCCTTGAGCGCCAGCGCCAGCGCCTTGATCACCATGTCGTTGACCGAGAGCTTGTAGGCCGGCTTGCCGTCCTTCTCCGGCGCCGCGGCATTGAGCTCCCCGCGCAGCTTGAGCAGCGCGTCGAGCTCGCAATCCACGGTGACGTAGAAATGCGGGACCGTCTGCTTGGCCTCGGTCAGGCGGCGCGCGATCGTCTTGCGCATGCCGTCATGCGGGACTTCCTCGTAGGAGCCCGGCTCGAACAGCTTCTTGACCTGCTCGTCGGACGGGCCGCTCGCGAGCGGCGCAGCCGGCGGCTTGGCGGCCGGAGCCGCAGCGGCAGCTGCAGCCGGAGCAGCCTTGGCACCACCGCCGGCCTTGGCGGCCTCGACATCCTTCTCGACGATGCGGCCATGCGGGCCGGAGCCCTTGATCGCATTGAGGTCGAGCCCGGCATCCTTGGCGATGCGGCGGGCGAGTGGCGACACGAAGGCGCGGCCGGCAGCGGACTTCGCCGGAGCGGCCGCAGCGGCGGCCGGTGCTTCAGGCGCTTTGGCTGGCGCGGTCGCAACCGGAGCGGCTTCGGCTTTCGCAGGCTCGACCTTGGCCACCTCCGCCTTCGGAGCAGCACTCGCCGCCGGGGCGGAGACGCTCTTGGCGTCCTCGCCCTCGCCGGCGATCACGCCGATCACCTCGTTGACTGCGACATCGGCCGTGCCTTCCGGCACCACGATCTTGGCGAGGATACCCTCGTCGACCGCTTCGACTTCCATCGTGGCCTTGTCGGTCTCAATCTCGGCGATGATGTCGCCGGACTTGATCGTGTCACCTTCCTTCTTCAGCCACTTGGCGAGATTGCCCTTCTCCATCGTCGGAGAGAGCGCGGGCATCAGGATATTTGTGGGCATGGCGTCAGCTCACTCTCGACAACGGACGCGCGCGTCGGCGCAAAGAGACGGTTCAGTTAAGGGCGCAAGCGCGGCCACCCGCAGTGGAGGGGCCGCAGTAGATCAGCCGCGCACCTTCATCGCGCGAACGGGTCGGCAGAAGCAGCATGTAGTCAATCACGCCGCTGCCATCGCAGGCGATATGCCAGGAGGCGGCCTTCGGGCCCAACGCGGCCAAGCTCAGCTGCGAACGCGCGCAGGCCCTGCCCCATTGCGCGCGGGTAAGCGAATTAATCGCTCGTGCCCGCGCAGCAGGCGTCAACCGCTCGAACTCCGCATGTGTGAAGGGCGTTGGATCGAGCCGGGAACGCTGGGCCGCAGCCGGCTGCGACGACACAAGAGCCGCGAGCATCGTGACACAGCCGGTAGACCAAATCCCAACATTGCTGAGCAAGTTCGGAAGCGTCATGGCCGCATCACCGATAGCAGACGGCCTTGGCCGCCGCGACGACCTCGCCGATATTCGGAAGCGCGAGCTTCTCGAGGTTCGCCGCATAGGGCATCGGCACGTCCTTGCCGGTGACGCGGGCGACGGGCGCGTCGAGATAGTCGAAGGCCGCCTCCATGATCTTCATGCCGATCTCGGCTGTGACGCCGGATTGCGGGAAGCCCTCCTCGACCGCGACGCAGCGGTTGGTCTTCTGCACCGAGGCGATGACGGTCTCGATATCCATCGGGCGGATCGTCCTGAGGTCGATGACCTCGGCCTCGATGCCTTCCTTGGCCAGCGCCTCGGCGGCGCCGAGCGCATAGGTCATGCCGATGCCGAAGGAGACGATCGTCACGTCCGTGCCCGGACGCACCACCTTCGCCTTGCCGATCGGGATCAGGAAGTCGTCGCCCTTCGGCACGTCGAAGGACTTGCCGTACATGATCTCGTTTTCGAGGAAGATCACCGGGTTCGGGTCGCGGATCGCGCTCTTGAGCAGGCCCTTCGCGTCGGAGGCGCTGTAGGGCATCACCACCTTGAGGCCGGGCACGTTCGAGTACCACGCCGCATAATCATGGCTGTGCTGGGCACCGACGCGGGCGGCCGCGCCGTTCGGGCCGCGGAACACGATCGGCGCACCCATCTGGCCGCCGGACATGTAGAGCGTCTTTGCGGCGGAGTTGATGATGTGGTCGATCGCCTGCATGGCGAAGTTGAAGGTCATGAACTCGACGATCGGCTTCAGGCCCGACAGCGCCGCGCCAACGCCGATGCCGGCGAAGCCATGCTCGGTGATCGGCGTATCGATGACGCGCTTCGGTCCGAATTCCTGCAGCAGGCCCTGCGTGACCTTGTAGGCGCCCTGATACTCTGCGACCTCCTCGCCCATGACGAAGACATCCTTGTCGCGGCGCATCTCCTCGGCCATGGCGTCGCGCAGCGCTTCACGGACCGTGGTGCTGACGATCTCGGCACCTGCCGGGAATTCGGAGGAGGCATCATAGGATTTGGCCTGGGCGGGAACGCTGTCCGGCTTGCTGGCCGCCGGCGCATCCTCGGTCTTAGCCGGAGCTTTCTCCTCAGCCTTGGGTTCTGCCGGCTTCTCGGGAGCAGCCGCCTTGCCGCCACCGCTGGCAGCGGCCGAGACATCCTCGCCCTCGGCCGCGATCACGCCGATCGGCGTATTCACCGCGACGTTCTCCGTGCCGTCGGCGATGAGGATCTTGGCGAGCACGCCCTCGTCGACCGCCTCGACCTCCATGGTCGCCTTGTCGGTCTCGATCTCGGCGATGATGTCGCCGGCCTTGACCTGATCGCCCTCTTTCTTCAGCCACTTGGCCAGTTTTCCTTCCTCCATGGTGGGAGAAAGCGCAGGCATGAGAATGTCGATCGGCATGAACGCACCCGGATTCTAAGACGCGGGGAAAAAGATGAGGCCGGCACGGCGCAGGGCGATCAGCCCCGCGCGGTCTCCAGCAGGATGTCGGTGTAGAGCTCCGACGGATCCGGCTCCGGATCATGGGTCGCGAACTCGGCGGCATCGTTGACGATCTCGCGCACCTTGGCGTCGATCGCCTTCAGCTCGTCCTCGCCGACCTTGAAGTCGCGGATCAGGCGGGCGCGAACCTGCTCGATCGGATCGTGCTCCTCGCGCATGCGCTGGACTTCGTCCTTGGAGCGGTACTTCGCCGGGTCGGACATCGAGTGCCCGCGATAGCGATAGGTCTGCATCTCCAGGATATACGGCCCCTTGCCGGAACGGGCATGCTCGATGGCCCGAAGCGCCGCCTCGCGCACGGCGCGGACATCCATGCCGTCGACCTGCTCGCCGGGAATGTTGAAGGAGATGCCGCGGCGTGAGAAGTCGGTCTGCGCCGAGGCGCGATTGACCGAGGTGCCCATGGCATAGCGGTTGTTCTCGATGACATACACGACCGGCAGCTTCCAGAGCTCGGCCATGTTGAAGCTCTCGTAGACCTGGCCCTGGTTGGCCGCGCCGTCGCCGAAATAGGTCATCGATACCGTCTTGTCGTCGCGATACCAGTCGGCGAAAGCGAGACCCGTCCCGAGCGATACCTGCCCGCCGACGATACCGTGGCCGCCATAGAAATTCTTCTCGCGGCTGAACATGTGCATCGAGCCGCCCTTGCCGCGCGAATAGCCGCCGCGCCGGCCGGTCAATTCCGCCATCACGCCGCGCGATTCCATGCCGCAGGCCAGCATATGGCCGTGGTCGCGATAGCCGGTGATAACCTGGTCGCCGTCCTTGGAGGCCATCTGCATGCCGATGACGACGGCTTCCTGGCCGATATAGAGGTGGCAGAAGCCACCGATCAGCCCCATCCCGTACATCTGGCCGGCCTTCTCCTCGAAGCGCCGGATCAGCAGCATCTCGCGATAGGCGTGGAGGTCCTCGTCCTTGGTGAAGGTCGGGGTGTTGCTGAGGGCTCCCGCTGCCTTGGCTGCGCTGTCCTTCCCCGCGCGGGCCTTTGCCGGCTTAGCGGCGGCTTTGGGTTGAGCGGGAGCTTTCGACTTACGCGCGGCAACAGCCATAGGCGGTCCTCCAAGGTCATCCGACCCAAGTTGTAGAGGATCAAAAAAACCTTGGCGAGGACGCTATCTCGCAATGCAGCATGGCTCAACCCATTGAAAAACAAGGGCTGAAGCAAATAAACCAAAATCAGGTTAATCGATACGTCTGCGACTAAGAGCGAGGCCTGTTTCGCCTCACCGCCCCATGATGACGATGTCGTTCTTATGGGTGCGGCCGAGGATCTCGCGGGCATTTTCCTCGAGAAGGTCGCGATCGACCGAGTCGCTGCGCACCAGGGCGAGCTTCTGCTCCCAGGACTTGCGCTCCGTCATGAGGGCGGCGAGCTCGCCTTCCATGTCGCGCAGGGACTCCCGGATCGCGCCGCGCGCCTCCAGCCCGCGTGCGCCATGCTGGGCATGGAACATGAAATAGGCCACGGCCGCCCCCGATACGAGATAGAGGGCCAATGTCACGAAAATCGACCGGAGACCGCGGCGAATAACCATGCTGGAACGCTAGGCCGGTTTGGTTTCCGGCTGGTTAACGCCATCTTCAGGAACCGGTCGGCAACCACCGCAAAATCGCGCAATCTGCACGGAACGAGTTGACCGGGGCCGATCGGCTCCGTATGTCAGCGCCCCTGTGAGGGCGGGTAGCTCAGTGGTAGAGCACGTGACTTTTAATCATGTGGTCGTGGGTTCGATCCCCACCCCGCTCACCAAAAACACCCAATAAAATCAGTGACTTGAGGCTCTGGCTGCTGCCGAGGTTGGGGGGCACTTGCCTTTCGGGGAAACGAGCGGGGGAACATTTCCCGGCTGGGGAATCAAGGCTGGGGAACCGCATACGACCCCGCGCCACCATTGTTGACGCTGCGTCGCGATTGGCGAATGAGGAATCATCGTGCCGAGCGGGGGATAGCTCAGATGATTCATAAGACCGTTCTCGCCGCCACATTGATCATCGCCGGACCGGCCGTGGCGCAGACCACCACACCTGAATCATGCACCGAGGTAGGCCGGGGCAAAATCTGCTCCTCGGCCGTCAATTCCGGTCTGAACCTCGTGGTCTCTATCAACGTGACCGTGCCGCCGGACGGTGCCCTAGCCGTCATGGAGGGGTTCGCCGAGAAGGATAAGAACGCACTGTTCGCCTGTCGGATCACGGCGAACAACCGGGCATCGCACAAGGAGGCAGTTTTCGCGCGTGCCCCGGCCGATGTCCTTTCGCGCATGCACGATGCGCCAGTCATCGAAAGCGGTCTGACGCCGGATAAGCGTCTCAACTGCAAGTTCGAAAGACGCGTTCTCACGGCGTCATCCGGCCCGTACGAGTATCGCGGCCCAGTGCCGAAGGATATCGCGCCGTGCGGCGACAAGTTGCTCGGTCGCATCAACGCGGCAGGTCTTACGGTCAAGAAGCAGACCAATTCGACCATGTTCTTCGAGACGGAGCACGACGAGTTCACGGCCCGTTGCGCGCTCTATAAGAACGCTATCACAGGCGCAATCAGCGGTCCCAAGCTCTGCAAACCGACCGCTGCCGATCTGAAGCCCTTGTTCGATATGATCGGGGCACCGGAAAAGGACCGCAAGAAGCTCGTGGACCTCGCTGCTACCAGCATGCGCAAGGTTATGCGGAAGAAGGACCAGACTACCGCCCAGTGGAACGGCTACGAGGTCACGACCAACGCCGGCTCTGCCCCGGAGGACTGCCTTGTCGTCCTTTATCCGCCTGAGTCTGAGGCGCTGTGATGCGCGCCCTGCTCATCCTGGCCACTGTCCTGCTCGTCGCCGGCCCGGCCTCTGCCGCCAATGTCTACGGCCCTCGCAGCGAGGCAGACCGCAAGCTCGACGCGATGCTCAGCCGGAAGCATCCTGACGGCAAGGGACCTAGCTCGACCTCGTCGTCGCGCGGTTACTACAAAGGGACCGGAGGACGCTGGCATCTCAGGTAGCTCACCGCGCCGCGAAAATCTGCGCCAGTTGGAGCACGATGAGTCCGACGATGAGAACAATCACCGGAAGCACGAAGATGCCCGCTCCTCCCGCCGTGCCCGACATCCAGTCGCAATAGAACTGGACGAAGTGGTTCGACTTCGGCGGTTTGGGTCGGGGCTTGGTCGGCTTGGGGAAGTTGGCCATTTTCGAGCGGTCCTCTCAGCAAGAAAAACTTGAGAGACCTCGAAGGCGACGATTTATGTGCCGATATCCGGGGTGGCCTGTCAACAGGGCCACGGTTCCCCCTTCGTTCTTGTGCACAGTAGGGGAAAACGCGTTCAAGCACCGGAAAGGGTTACGCTTTTTCGTTTGACGCGTCTCGCGACGCCTTACTTTTCCCCTAACTCCCCAGTGAAAAAGCCGATTCAACGGTGGACACGTCACGGGCGATTGCGGCGCTGAGACCCGAAAATTGGGGCAAAACGAGCCGATTCGAACATGACTCAGCTCAGCGCGACCTTAAAGTCCTCGGCGCTGCCGTCGCAGGTTTGCTGCTGTGTGTTACTCGACGGCTTCCATGGCCTTGGCCGGATTGCCTAGTGGATGGGCGCCTCGCCTAACCCGCCAGAAATTTTATCCGGGTTGACTCCTTTGCCGCATCTGTTCTCTTTATGTTCTCTCAATTTGAGGGCGACAGCATGTCAGCACAACCCGCCGACCAGCAGGTCGATGATGCGTCCGTCGACGCCGAAATCACGTCACTCGTCGCTGACCTGATTGAAGAGCACGAGGGTTTCGAACGAGCCGCTTTCCGGGCGCTGGCACGGAGCTATCTACTGTTGCTGGCCGAGAGTGAGCGCTTGGCGCTCGATGCAGATCGATCGTGCTCGCGTGGCTTCCTGCGTGGATTGTTTTCGGAAGGAGCCCGCCCCATCCGCGATCATGAGACGTGAGGCGCAAGGGCGAGCTGAGCCCGGCCGGGGTCGATCGTGGATGGCCTCACCAAGTGGCCGTTGAGCTTCCCAGTGGCCATGGCTACGGGCACATCCCCTCTGTAGGTCCGCTATCTTCGCTATGCCCACGCGGGCACGAGCTGGCCTATAACGGCAAGCGCTACCGTGTGTTCTGCTTTTCCGATCCTGATCAGGCCGCCCGCTTCAGGGAGATCATGGGCGGCGAGGTGTTCGACCCGCGTGACCGGGGGCGCGGGCACAACTGGAATACGTGGTACAAGGGCCGGGGAGCAGTGAGAGATGCGCGCCGAAAGGCACGAGGATTGTGGTGAGCGATGGCCGACCCTGCTGATCTGCCGGAGATCGACCTTGATGTCGCAGACATCAAGCGGATCGCCTTGACCACGAACCCGCAAGGCGAAACTCTAATCAGCTTCGAAATGGCTAGCGGCCAAGTGATGAACCTCGTGTTTTCCCCGGCGATGCTCGCGAAGCTGGAAGCCTTGTTGGCTAAGGCAAACGAGGCGCAGGCACAGGTTTCGCCAATCCAATAGGGCTTCGGACATGTGCGGGCGATTTAGTCAGGCGTACAGCTGGGAGGAGATCGTCGCATTCAGCCAGCCGCTGACAGTGCCGGCCGACCGTCCGAACCTGCGGGCGCGCTATAACATTAGCCCCACGACCGAGGTCGACATGATCGCGCTTAACGAGGGTGGCGAACGCGAGCTTCGAAAAGCCCGGTGGGGTCTCATTCCCGGCTGGTGGAAGAAATCGACGAAAGAGACCGGCTCTACCTTCAATGCTCGCATCGAGGGTGCTGATACCAGCGCGTTCTTTCGCTCAGCCTGGACCAAGCGTCGCTGTATTATTCCGGCCTCGGCCTTCTATGAATGGACCGGACCGAAGGGCGAGCGCATCCCGCACCGGATCAGCGCGGCCGATGGCGGCCTAATGGGCTTCGCCGGCCTCTGGGATCGCTGGACGGACACGCAGACCGGCGAGGAGATCGTCTCTTGCACGATGATCACGCGGGCGGCGAACAAGTGGATGGAAGCCATTCACGATCGCATGCCCGCGATGCTGCGGCCGAAGGACTTTCAGGCCTGGCTCGACGGTAGCGCCGGCAAAGAGCTGCTAATGGAGCCGCCGCCAGAACTGCGCGAGTGGATCGTCTCAACCCGCGTCAATAGTAGCCGCACTCCTGACGATGACCCGACCCTCGCCGATCCGGTTGAGCCGGCGGCCGCGCCTGAACCGGCGCGCGAGCCGCCGAAACAGGGCGATCTTTTCTGATGGGTCATTGGGAGCAAGTCGGCCGAGACAATGCCGAAGAGCGAGCGCGTCGGTTGGCACTACCCGCTTGGCGGCATGCATTGCGCCGGCATGCAGAGGCCACGCTAGTGGCGGCCGCGTGGATCGTTACAGCCGCTGCAATCGCGATTTACTTTGTTCGCACGTAACCTCGCCAACGGTCGCGATTGGACAAAAGCCCGTTAGGCAGAAGTGGGGACTGCAGCAAGCATCGCTGCATAGTATTTTTGACGATCTGTTTCCACGGCATTCTGAATATGCCTTCGGACCGTTTGTATTCCGACATCAACGATGTGGTCTATTGATATATTTGCGTTTCGAAAAAACCTCCTTATGCATCCCGAAATTATAATCCGAGTTGCATGGGCAACCAAATGGCCCACGAGAAAACGATACCCTCGAAGAGGACTATTCATTTTATCAAGTTGTCTATTAGGCTTCGTTGAAACATTGACCGCGTTAAGCAGCTTCAAAATTTCCGCTCGATTGCACGCAGGCTGCAATGTCGTTTGATCGATCCCCACGATTCGCCCAGGAGCATCACGCGGAATCAGGGAGCTGCCAGCTCGGAAAGCAAGGAAATCAGCATTCGAAGCCAAACGTACATCGCGCTCAAACTTGACAAGCGAGTTCAAAATAAATGTCCGCACCTCCTCGCCAAGGTCAGGCTGTCGCGCCAATGCTGAAATGATATCTAAAATATTTTCTTCAAAGAAAACATCATTCTCCCAACTATAACCAAAAGTATAAATTATTCGGGGATCTGAGATTATATCCGAAGTTATGTGATCGTAGTCAGCATCGAGCGCAACGAGGGTGTTTTTGATGTCTTTTCCTAAAACATCTCGGGCGAGACTTTCTAGCTCCGGCTTACCGCCTTTGGGCATAACTTTTACGCGCAGGTCTGGGCGCAGCGTGCTGAACACGGCGCTCCAGTACATCGCGTCTACGCTGGTTTGAGCGCGCCCGCCGCCTCCCTCCACATAGCAGACCAAATCTGCGTCGAAAAACGTAGCTTGATTTGACTGGCCGCTTGGGGAACGCTCAAAAGTCAATTTATCAGCTCTTCCATCTTAATAATGTTCTGGCGATAAACATTCACAATATCAGGAGAGTGCGTTGCAAAAAGGATTTGAGCATTAGGGTTCATGGTCAGTATATTTGGAACCAACTCTTCCTGCCATTGCACATGGAGAGACAATTCCGGTTCGTCGGCCATAAAAATAAACGGCTCGCGCTCTTGCAGAAGCGTTTCAGAAAGGAATATTATTAGTTGCTTTTCACCGGACGAAAGTTCGGTTAAAGGAATTCCTAAGCCGTCATCTGATTGAACAACGATCTGATTGCTTCGATTTACACCGATCTCCTTTCTATAAAGCATATCTGAGACGATTTTCAGAAAAACTGTTTGAGGCGAATATATTTCTTTCTGGGATTGCTCCAACGTCTGCCACTTCTCAACGTGGGCGTGCAGACGGAGAGCATCAAATGCCGCCATATAATCGAGTGCACGACCTGGACTTTGGGATTTAAGACGCTCAACAGCATCTTGAGTTATTTGGAAGTGAGAGTCGATCTTCTTACGATATTCGTGCGGCTTGAGGCCAAACCTGTTAAAAATGGCAGCCAGAGCCTCTCTGTCATCATGCGATGTAATGTCGTAAATCGACGTCGACGAGTAATTTCGGACGGTGGCTAGTGATGAGAGAAACCAGTCTTTCTGGAACGCCTGCGTACGATCAGAAACCTTTTTATCTAACCTGACGAAGTATTTTACCAAATCATTGACGACATGGTTCATGCGCCTGTCGACATCTGAAAGCTGAGCATCTTCGGTCGTCAACAAGGGAGTCTCAATCTCCCGAGCTTTCGACCGCTGCAGCGACAACCAAGTCAATTTATAAAGATTAGAGAGTGTAGACTTTAGATATGTTGCTGTATCTGAAGTTATCTCAGGTCGCGAAAAAATATCGCCGAGATAGTGTTGCTTCCTAACCGGGGCATTTAATTCAAAAATCCTGACATCATCCTTTCCGGACATTTGTATGGAAAATTGAATTGCGGGCCTAGAGCTTTCATCGATCCTCTTTCGGACCGAAACGGTTGGAATTCTATTGTCTTTGTCTTTTTTAAATTTGAGAGTTAGCACTTCAAATGGTGCGGCTATCAACGCAGCGACATCGACCGAGAGCGCTGAGTGAATGATGTTAATCAGAGTCGTCTTGCCGGTGCCATTTCTGCCGATAATGAAATTGGCACGTGAGTTGAGCTCCAGCTTGATGCTCTTCGCACCCCCTCGGAAGCCTACTATTTCGACGGTTCGTAGCTTGTACATACGGGCATATGAGCTAACTCGTTGTTGGAAGGCAATCAGCCTTTGTGGGATGTCGACTATGCATTGACCTCGATTTCGGTGGAGGGGTTGACGATCACGCAATGCCGGATTCGGCGCGGGCAGACACCGTCTTCCTGGCCGGCGCTGTGCGCGTCAAATAATCACTCACATACTGTATCGCCGCTTCACGGGTCGCAAACCGACCGTGATAGTGAAACATGAGGTGTTCCGCGATCTTCTCGACTGGAGTTTTCGACTTCAGGCTGAACTCGATGAACTGGTCCATGGTCCTATTCCTATGTTGGAAGTGTTGGGGATGTTGGAAGGCTCGGGGAGCGGAGCCGTCAGACCCCCGCTCCCCTGCCTGCGAACCCGCGCCGAGATGGTGTCGGCGTAGGCGAGCTGGTTACGCGGCCTTGGTTTTGGACCACGCGTCGACGAAGGCTTGCAGACCCTCCGGTCCCAAGCCGTTGATGATGGCCAACGCCTGTTTGCGCAGGGCCAGGGTCGGGTCCAAAGGCGCGGTCACCGAGCCGAACGGGCGCGGGGTCGCCTTGACCGGCTCGCCGATGAGGTAGGACCGGGCAGCCGCCTGCTGCTCGCCGGTCAAGGCGCTGTCATCGCCAGCTGTGAAGACATCGCGGGCGGCGTCCGGAATGCCGATGTCTTCCGCCATGTCGGCAAGCATGCGCCCGTTGCGGGAGTCGCCGAACATCGCGCGCAGTTCGAGCCGCGCGTACCACTGGTCGATGATAGCAAGCGCCTCGGCCGGCAGCGGCGCAGAGACAGAGCCGAGGTCTTCGATTGCCTCGCGACTCTGATTGGTAGCCAGTGCCAGCTTGCGAATGGTGGCCCGATCGGCGTTGACGATTGCGACCCGAATGCGGGAGAGACGCTCGGTGTTCATGGTACTTCCTCGTATCGAATGGTTGGGATGACGATGCGCCGGGGGGCTGCGGCGATGGCGGCGTCCTGCTCTGCGAACATCTCGCGCCAGTCCTCGGGCCACAGATGCGCGTTCCTGTCCGCGAAGGTCAGGAGGCATTCCGGGTTCACGGGGTGCGGGGTGAGCGAAACCTCGTAGAGGTCAGCTTTCGTGACGAAGGTCAGGTCTCCGACCTGCATTCCGGTCACGTCGCGAGCAGCGATGCTGAAGCCGAGCGTTGCGCCATCCTTGGTCATGTCGCGGTGCGCGTTGATGCCTGCCGCGTCGAGCCGGGCGGTTATGTGCAGCGCCTTGTCGATGGTCTGAAGCGAGAGGATGCGACCGGCCGGGCGCTTGGCGTCGTGGCAGAGCAGGAGCGCGATACCGGCAGCCCCGCGACGAGCGATCGCTTCATCAAACGCGTCCGCGACGATGACCGTGTTTTGCAGGTCTCGGTTCTGCTTACTGGCGATGCCGCGAACGATCATGACGGATCACTCGTCCAGCACCGAACGCATTTCGAGGGCGAGCCCCCGCATCTCGCGCAGCTTGGCGATGCTGACCGTGGTCAGGCCGAGCTTATCAGCGAGCTTCGTATGACGTACGTATCCGAGCTGATTGGTCGTGCCGTCTTTCCAGCCGAGCCACTTCTGCGCGTGAAGCAGGATCGCGCGGGCGGTGCGATCATCGCGCACGGCCCCCAGCCGCCGCATGCTGGACAGGAGCGCGACAAAGTCGTCGTCATCCCGACCGCGAAGGTTCTTGCGGACGAACTGTGCGACCTCGCCGGCCGAGCGGCGCGAGCTGACGAGCCCTAGCTCGACGAGCTGACGTTCGAAATCGCCTTGGGGGTAGTTCATCGGTGAAGTCCCGGTTCAGTTCACCGGGAGGCTTGCGCGCTGCCCGATGGACAAGGTTCAAAGCCGCTCGCCGCGCTGGCGGGGCCGTCACCGGGATTTTCTCGCGGGCGCCGCGTGCGCCCAAATCGCCTAGCCAGGCTAGGCCGCGACGCCTTGGTACTTCTTCGTCCGGCGCCTGATCTCAGCTTCCCGCGCTTCCGCCGCATCCCGACGACGGAGTTCGTGCAGCCGCATTTCGGCATCATGAATCGCGACTTCGGCCCAGTACCGCGCCATGGGGGCGAGCGGGCGCCAAGTGCTGGCAAGCTCGTGACTATTGTCGCTGACCACCTTCTCGTAGAAGGCAATCCGCGCCTGCGTCTCGGTCAACTCATCCTCGCGAACGAACTTGACCAACCGCTTCCATGCTTCTGTGACTAGCTTCATCGGAGCCTCTTCTTATTTTGGCGAAAGCTGGAGCGGTTCCTTTTTCGCGAACCTCTTCTCATGAGCCTCGGCTTCTTTTCTCATGGCTTCTAGAAGCTCGGCACTCCGTCGTTCCGCGCTCTCTCGCAGGTACGCGCGCTGTTCTTCAGCCTTCCTCGCTTCCTCAGCTGCCTGTTCGGCATCATGCTTGGCCCGCCATTCGGCCATACGGTCGCGCTCGGCCTGAATCTCCGCCTGTGAGGGCTTGCGCACCCAGCGACCGACATTGCCGCGAATGACGAACTCATAGTCATCCGCCGACTCGCCTTGGTCCTCTAGCGCCAGTCGCAGCGCCCCGGCCACGGCGTTCGCCAAGTCGTCATGGCCACTGGGCGGATGGTCCACGCTGTCCTTACCGCCGCGCGCAGTGCGACGTTCTAGGCTTAGGAACTGATTGTGGAGCTTTTTGATATCGAGCAGATCGACCTTGCCGCTGTTCAGCGCTGGCAACAGCTCCAGATAGATTCCCGAACGGCTGAGCTTGCTGCGCTCGTATTGAATGCCGTTCTGGGCAAAGGCCGATACCACCCACTGCGCGGCGTAGTTGTCACCCTCCACCGTGTCGAGGTTGTAGACTGAGATTGTCTTGGCGAACTGAGCGGTGGCCTCGGCCGGGTCGAAAGGCGGCTTGATTTCACGCGCCAAGTCGAGGACGGCTCGGTCACTCGCGCGATCATAATGCGCAATCGCCAAGGTGAAGGAGTCCGACGAGCCGCCGCTCGGGTCTGCGAAGGCGTAGTACGACGTGCCGGGGATCGGCGGACGCTCAAGGATGTTAGTCGTGGTACAGGCTTCCAGCGCCTCGTTCGAAATGAACGTCTCGATGTCGCTGCGGAACTCGGCGCCATATTCTGCCGAGGCTGCCGAGGGATCATCCTCGTAGGCAGTCGCGATAATGCCCTCATCGCGTTTGAGCGTCGGGTTCATGATCCAAGTCGGCGCCTTCGCCACCAGCACGCGGCCGGGCTTGCCGTAATGCTTTCGGTACTTGTTCCAGAGCAGACCTTTGCGAGCGTACGGGCTGGAAATGCCGATCAACATGGCCGTCGGGATCGTCGCCATGGCAGGCCGGACGGCGTTGTAGACCTCCTCGTCGGGATTCACGCTGTTCTCAGAGCGCCAGAATGCGACCTCGTCGAAGACCACCGCGACAACGGTGCGACCGCGAACCCGGCGCTTGTCGTTGGTGGTGACCTCGATGGTGAGGCCGTTGTTCAGCTCGATACCGTCCGCCGTATCGCGAACGACCTGCCATGCGAAGGCGGGCTGCTCCAACATGGCCCGAATGTAGCTGAGGCAGATCGCGGCTTGGCTGCGGTCGACGGCCAGGAGCTGCACCACTGCGGTCTCGCCGGGTACGAGCAGCGCCGTGAGGTCGAGATTCACAGCGCCAATGGTCGCGAGGTAGACGCAGATGGACGCCGCCTTCACGTCCTTGCCCGACCGGCGCCCGGCGATCAGCCAGCCCTCCTGCACGGGCTCGCTCGGCCCGCTGTCGAGGCCGGTCAGCGCCTTGAAGACCAGCAGCTCGTCGCCGGCTAGGGGCTCGCCGAACAGCGCCTTGTCGAGGACGCGCCATGTGTTCCACGTCTCGGCCGCGAACCACGGGCCGAAGAGGTCCGGCCGCATGCACGCCTCGGCATAGGTGACGACCCGGTCGGGTTCGGGAGCTTCCGGCTCATCGTCGAGAGACCAGAGGTTGACCATCACACCGCCCGCACGCTCGGGGTGACCTTCGCAACCGCGTCATTGCCTGCCTTGCCGGCGAAGTATGCAGCGAGGCGGGAGTTGGTCGGCGCTGCTTTGGCCGGGGTGTTCAGGCCGAGTTCCTTGACGAGCCGGGCCAAGGTCGTCGCATTCTTGTTGTAGTCGTCGCTGAGAGGCTTACCGGCCCGGAAGCGCCAGTCCTGCAACTCGCACCAAATCTGGAGCGTGATGATGCGGTTCAGCAGCGCCGCCTTGGCCTCTGCCAAATCCGTGCCGAGTTCCTCCCGATATTTGGTCGTGAGCCACTCGTTCCGCATGACTTCCCAACGCGGGAAATATTCGCGTCCGGTGCCGTGGTCGAAGCGGGCGGATTCCCATGCTTCAGGGGCATGGACGGATACGTCGAGTGTCATGGTTCAGGTCTCCAATCGCCTGAGATGTTCCCCCGGCGTTCCCCAGCGGCGGCAGGCTGTCTCGAAAATGAGGGCCAATCCGTAGGGTCTCAAGCGATCTTCGCTAGGCCGCTACACGATTGGAGATCGCGTCTCGCTGGCGCCGGGCGCCATGGGAGGCTGGGAGCGTGGACTATGGGTCTGTACAGGCCGCAAGAGCCCTGCGCGTCGGTATCGTAATCGGGTACTGGAACGCTGATACTCTACGAACGCTGGGGCGTTCTCGGCTGTCTCGCCATAGGAAGCCGGGTGCGGGCAGGCTCGGCACTCGGCATCGAGAGTACCTAGCGGTACGGTGATATTTTCTAGCCAACTTCTCGCTGCTCTTGCTGGAAGCGAAAACGCCGTCTGGGCTAGGGATTTGGAGCAATTTCCAGTTAACTTTAGCTAGAAGCTCTCTGTCGCTTTTTTCGATAGAGGGGGGGCCAAAACTAACTGGAAATGGCTGGAAGATGACCGGCCCAAACCCCGATTTTCTTCCTAGTCCTCGCCCCCCGAGTTCAAGCTATAGGCGTACGGCTTCTTCGCCCCTGCTCTGAAATGCGCGACCAACCTGTCGTCTGCCGAGAGCCCGTCGAGTGTCTTTTCGAGCAGGAAGTGAGCCGTCTGGTACTTGGCACCGGTGAAAGCCTTGTTACGGTCCGCGTTTTCCTTCAGCCACCACAGTGGCGCGATGCCGGCCTGCTTGTTTTTCCACGATATCTTGGCGTTCTTGTTCTTGTGGAAGTCCGCCAACCATCCCAAAACGGCCGAGACGCGAGCGCCGTCCGTGGCGTCGCCTGAGTCACCCCGGTCGATGCTGGCAGCGAGCGAGATGAGGCAGTCGAGCGCGAAATTGAGCCCCCACGCCACGTCTAGTTCGGTGATGGTCGGCGCCGCGTGATTGCGAAGAACGGCACTGATCAACGCCAGTCTCTTCACTGTCATGGCGGTGCGACCGAAGACGGCGTAATGACTGGGGAGGTTGTTGGTGTTGACCTTTCGCATAATCTCGCTGACGGCGAGTTCAAGCTTCCAAATGGCTGCCTTTGCCCCCTCGTCGTATCCGATGATGACAGTTAAGTTGCGCGCGTTGTTGAGCTGTGTTGCAGCCTCATCATAGTCCGCAGCTTCGCCGTCCCTTGGATTCTCTGCTCTGCTTGCCTTATAGTAGGCTGTATCGATATCGTTAATGCTGTCGAGTAACTTGCGTAGCCAAAGCTCGATATCGGCCGGAAGGTCTTTCTCAATCTGATCGTCAGGAATAGGATCGCCGGCATGTCCGCTGTGATGCGAGACGATTAGCCGCTGACCGCCACCAGACGCGAGGAATCGTAACGAATAGTTCGCCGCAAACTCTTCCGGTGTCACTGACCAGATGAGCGAAAGACAGGCGCCCTTGATCGGCCTATCTCCCCGTTTCTTCGCGCTGATGCTTGACGGAGGCATCATATCCGCTTCACCAAAGCGAGACGCGTCGTAAAACTCGTACAGCTTGTCGCGTAGTTGTTCGTCCGTCTTGTTGGCGGGCTGTGCAATTCCTTTAAGGTCTCCACCAGCATCTGCCCGATAGTGAATGGTGGTCCCGATGCTTTGGATGTCACCATGCATGCTTTCGGTCGACGAAAAAGCTCCATTGTAAACCGGCGACTTACGCAGGCGACGCTGATTGCGCGCCGAGATGAACTTCTTCGGCCAAAAGCCAAGCGCCTCGCCCTTGCCGGTGCCGGTCCGCGCCACCTGCAACATGAATAGAGCGGTTGAGAGACCGTCCTGAGTCTTGTATTTCCGGCCCAGTAGCCCGCCCATGAACGCCGTGGTGGCGAACAGGGCGAAGGGCCTGAACGGCACTTTCATCGCCTTGTAGTTGGCGTCTACGAGGCGCGTCATCCATTCGCTGCTTTCGGGACCGCACGTCGGCATCCCTCGCAGCAAGCGTGCTCTGATGTCGGTGAGGCTGGCGCCGCCCTCGAACTGCTCGTTGCCGTCGTCGGGATCAGGCGCAGGCGTCTCCTGGCTAGCGGGCTGCCCGGCCTCCTGCGCCCGCATGCTCGCCAGCGCAGCGGCAATCGACTGGTCCTTGGTCATGTCCTGCGGCTCGACCTCGGGCACAGGCTCGGGCTGCGGCTCCGGCCCGCCCAAGGCGATCGAACCGGACTGGACGCGCTCGCGGAGCAGCCATTCGTGAAAGTCAGCGACGAGTGGTCCGCCCGGTTGAGTGAAGCCGCTCGAAATACCGCTTTCGATGGTCTTGCCTGCCTCGCGCTCATTGTAGCGCCCGGTGCGCTCGCCCCGTAGGGCCATGGCGCGGGAGAAGCTGTCACGGATGGCGTCAGCGCTGCCCCAGCCTAGAGCGGCGATCTTCGCGATCATGAAGACCTTGGCGTTCAGCTCTGTGTTACCGGTGCCGTCAGGCGCCCACTGGACCTTATGCGCCAGTTCTTCGAGCTTGGCCGTGAAAAACTCCTGATGCGCGTCGGTGACCTCGCCATTGGGGTCGACGTGGACGAGCGGCTTCCGCTTGGCGGTGATGGCGTCGTAGATGAAAGCCGGGAGGGGCGTGAGAGCCGTCTTGCGGTTGTCGGGGTGAAGCGCCCAAAGCATGCCCTTGCGACAGGGCGTGTACCTACCTCCGTTTGCCATGATGGCGCCTTCACAGATGAGATAGCCGCCCTTACCGCGAACGTTGATGCCCTTCTTGCTAAGCGCTCCCTCGACGTTGCCGAGCGTGTCGTGTGCGGGCTGGATAAAGACCTGATGGACACCGTTCGTCGGCGTCAGCGTCATGGCAGGAACGTCCAGCTTCTGGGAAGCGCCGTGCTGCGCCGCGAGCGTGAAGATATGCGCTACACCGTCCGGCTGACCGGGCTTGCGGTCGTAGTCCATGGCGAGCAGGCCGAGCGCACCGGGGCTCCAGCCCGGAACGGCATCGGGGAATTGCGTCCACCAGATATCGATAATGAGCGGATCGAAAGAGGCTTCCGTTTTCCAGCCGTCGATGAGCGGCTTCTTGCTGGTGACTTCCGAGCTGCACGGGAACACGGGGACGCCGATTGCCGCGAATGTCAGCGCCACTGAAAGGTTGTGTGCCCGGCGTTCCTGCTCTGCCTTTCCCTTGGCGGCATTGCGGGCGGCCAGAGCGTCATTGATGCGCTGAAGCTCCGGGTCTTCTGACTCGGGAGGCTGGCTCGGTTTGTATTCAGGAGCGGCGGTCACAGGAATTTCTTTCTAAGGCAAGAATTCGTTTGATTTCCCGCCGCAGATGCACCAAAAATCCGCTGTTCAGGCTTGGCTTTTGGTGCGTCTGAGACAAGACGATTAAAAGTAGACACCGGGGCTTCGCAGGGGGACCAATCCTGCGGAGCCCCGCTTGTCTTTGGTCATTGGGTCTCCCCGCCACCATAAGCTTCACGACGCGCTTCGAGCATTTCCAGCAATCGGATAGTGCCGCCGAGCCGACGCTCGGCGCAGTCGACCAACTCGGGAATGCCGCCGTTGACCGTCCAGCCTTCTTTCGTGGCGAAAAGCAGGACGTCGGCCGCCCATCGGTAGCGATGGTTCGCGTTGTCAATCATGGACAACAAGTCGGCGTCTGAATAATACGACAGCGCTTCCTCGCCCGTCAGGTATTGTGGCTCAGGGAAGCACGACCACTTCGGTCTCGGGTCCATCACCGGTCCTCCGTGTGGGCATGCCGGCGAAGCGTCCGCGCTGAAATCCACGCGTCGATGTCCGCCGCGTTGAAGAACACGCGGTCGCCGATCTTGATGGTTGCGGGGAAGTTCAGGTCGGGGCGCTTGCGCCAGCGATCCAAGGTCATGACCGAGACGCCCAGACGCTTGCGAACGGCCGGCTGTGAGATCAGCTCGCTCATGCCGCGACCTCGGTTTCGCAGATCGCGATCAGATAATCGCAGATCGTTTCGGCGGTGAAGAACTCAACTTTGCCGTCCTTGCAGGGGCGCGGGGCGCCATGCTGCAAGATGTGCTTGGTGAGGTCCTTCTCGCGGATACGCAGTATTTGAGCGACAGCCCACGACGAGTAGCGGCGGGGAATGTCTATGTCTTTGGCAAGCGCCTCGTAGAGCGCTCGACAACGCAGACCCTGGCCGCACAGAGCGGCTTCTCTGCGAAAGAAGAGGGTGGCGTCGTCCGGCCCAAGAACGGGCAGATTCCTACTGTCTAAGTGCATTTCTGTGCTCCCAGTGGGTTCGGGAAGCACTTAACTGCCGCAGATCGCGACCGACCTTACACCCCACTTGGGGCGGTTTCTGCGCCCGGCCGGCGATTAAACGCGGTCCGTGTTTATCAGATGGGGCCAAATAGCTTGTGCTAGGTAGTCACCCGGCGTCATCCCGCGTTTCCGGAAATCATTTAGAACCTTCCGGTACGCGTCTCTAGCGGCGTCTCCTGTGCCGCCGCGCCTTAACTTCTCGCGGATGTTCTTCACCTGCTCGCCAGAAACACCGACACGAGAGCCAACGCTGCCGCATGCGTCGTCGAGTGTCAGGCCACCGCGCATTGCGACATCGACTGCGGCGGCGACATGGGCACGGTTGAGGGACGGTAAGACGGACTTGCCACTCTGTGCTTTTGCCAGCAGGCGCCCTTGCAGTCGCAACAGGGGGACCAACACCCCATTTGGGGCCTGGGTCTGCCGCAAGTAGGTGAGAAGCGCCTGAATAGAGTGAATCTCAGCAGCCGCACGCAACCCGGCAGCATCTTCGCCAGTTGCCGTGTCTAGCCATTCCGCAGCGGTAAGCGCTTCCAAAAGCTCCGCGTGTGCGGCGGCGCAGCGGGCAATATGACGAGCCCTCTCAATATCCATCACGACGCTCTCACCATCGGGACGACGTTACCACCGGGCGCCTCCTTCAGCAGCCCGTCGAGATGCGTGCCCCATGCCTCGGCCGCATGACGCTTCTCGTCAACGTAATCATGGCGCTGGTACACGCCGACGATACCCCGGAAGGTGCCGCTGCTGTGGTTCAGTAGCTTCTCGACCACCTCGACCTTGATCCCCAGCCGCTGCATGCCGCTTGCGGCCGTGCGTCGAAGGTCGTGGAGGGTCCACGGGGCGATCTCCACGCCTTCGCCGGCCAACTCGGCAAGCGCCTTGTCGACGGCCTGCTTCAGGGGCGTGAAGCCGCTGAACGGCGAGCCGCCGCCGATCGTGAAAGCGTAGCCCGGCCCGGTGATTCGCGGGCGCCCGTCGAGCACGGCGAGCGCGCCAGCGTTGAGCGGGACCTGATGCGGCTTCTTGTTCTTCGAACGCTCGGCCGGAATGGTCCAGATATCACCATCGACCTCGCGGAAGACCATTTCCGCACACTCGCTGCGGCGCTGCGCGGTGTAGAGCAGGAGCTTGGTGAGGTCGCCATGAATCCCGCCGACCTTCGCGCATGCCTTGAGAAGCAACCGCAGCTCATCGTCCGACAGGATGCGGTCGCGGCTGGTTTCTTCGCCGGGAGCCTCAATCCCCACACATGGCGAGGCTGCCAACGTGCCGCGCGCGACGCACCAATTGAACATTTTCCGCAAGGCTGCGAGGCGCCGATTAGCAGCGATCGGGTTGCCTGCGTCGACGACCTCGTCGAGCACCTTGACGATCTCGGCGCGCTTGATTGAGCCGACATGGCGGGCGCCCCAGCGCTCGACCAGCCCGCCTGACCTAGAAATGAACGTGTCGATGTCGTCGCGGTCGCCTTCGCCGGCCACCAGCCCTAGTGTCCTGGCTGTCTCGCGCCATGTCCGCCTCTTCATAGCGTGACGCTTGATGAAGAGCCGCAACACCGCCTCGTATGATTCCTTGGCCTTTTCCTCGCGCTCCAGCTTCTGCGCGGCTTCGGCCTCGGCCTTGACCTCGCGAGGATCGGCGCCAGTCCGCGCCTGCCGGATGATGTCGGCAGCCTGAGCGCGCACCGAGACAAGTTCTGCGCCTGCCCGCGCCTGATCTTCGCCGGCCAGATACTTGCCGATGGTGAACTTGAGCAGCCGGCCGTTGAGTCGGGTCCGAACGGCCCATGACTTCGCCCCTGTGGGCTGAACGATCAGGTTGAGACCGGGGCATGCGGCGTCGGGAATTTCCTGCCGCTTGTCGCCACCCTTGAAGCGGATGATGGAAGCCGCCGTGAGAACCTTTGCCATGCTCTTGCCTTCCAGCCGGGGGAACCACGGGGGAACAAACCGAGGCGTTATACCCCGTTCCCCCGCGATATCATCGGGGCTCTACTTTTGCCAGAAACCACCGTCAGGCAAGCCCTTTTCGGAGCATCCCAACACGCGATATGTAGAGCCTCGATATGGTGCTGGACGCGTCTTTTAATCATGTGGTCGAGGGTTCGATCCCCTCCCCGCTCACCAGCATAATCAAGCGTTTGGCGACAATTTCCTGAACGCCGCCGCCCGGAATTCGCCCCATCGAGGCTTTGGGAAACAGTCCATAAGTCTGGAACGCGCGAATCCGGCGCGCTCCACATGGAGGCGTCAGGCCTTGAGCACCCGTTCAAATGGCCGTCCGAGCTCGCGAGTTCGGCTTTCAAGATTGCCGATTCCAGCCAGCAGCACGTCAGCGGCTGCCCGCTTCCGGCAAGCCGGCGCAACGGCGATTGAGCGACGCGGAAGCGTCTCTGGTCAATCGCTCTCCCGCAGGATCAGGTGATAAACGCGGCCCTTGAACAGCGGCATGATCGTGCCGAGCTCGCGGCGGACCTCCTGCCGGATATCGCTGGCGAGCGCGGCATGCATCGCCTCCAGGCTGTCGAAATGGAGGTCGAAGGTCAGATAGACCGGTGGCGCGCCGGCCTCCTGCTCGGCCTGCCAGCGCAGCTTGACGTCGCGGATGCCGGGATAGCGGCGGATCGCGGGCAGCACGGTCTCGGCCATCTCGCGGTCGAAATGGTCCTTGTCGGCCGCCGGAACCTCGCCTTCGAGCACAGCAGTGCGGATGATCATCGCGGTTCGTCCTTTCTCCAGAGCATTGGCCCGAAAAGTGGCACGCAGTTTTCGGGAAGACGATGCACAATCAAAGGCCTAGGCGCCTTCGCGCAGAAGGCGCAGCACGCTGGTTTCGGTCGCGGCCAGATGCGCATCCATGAGGTTGCAGGCCTTGTCGGCGTCGCGGGCGAGAACCGCATCCATGATCGCGACATGCTCGCTGTTGACATCGCGGACCTCGGCGCCAGCCTCGTGGCGGCGCAGGAGGCGCAGCTTGCGATAGCGCTCGGAATGGTCGGCCAGCACTGACCAGAAGCGCAGCAGCCAGTCGGAGCCGCAGGCGCTGACCAGCGCCAGATGGAAGCGGCGGTGCTGTGCCTCCCACAACGCGGCCGCCTCGCGATCCTCCGGCGAGGCCGGCAGGGGCGCGCGCGAGAGCATATGCATCGCCGCGACGATTTCGGCTTCCCAAGCCGCATCCCCCAGCGCGATCGCCTTGACGAGACAGAGGCGCTCGATCTCCCGGCGCGTCGCCATCAGGTCGGCGAATTCATGCGGCGAGAGCTCGCTGACGCGTGAGCCGCGATGCGTCTCGGCCGCGACGAAACCCTCCGAGGACAGCCGCATCAGCGCCTCGCGGATCGGCGTCAGTCCGAGGCTGTAGCGGTCCTGCAGGTCGTTGGCCCGCAACCTCTCGCCCGGCATCAGGTCGCCATGCAGGATTTCTCCGCGCAGCCGCAGATAGGCACGCTCGGCCTGAGACCGGCTTTCCGCGAGAACCTCAGCCTCGACACCCGCTCTCATTGCGCATCCGATTTTATGTTGACAGGGCCATTTTATAAAATCACCTTGGCCTTATAGCAAGGCGTTTCTCAGGGAAGGCAGAACGATGGCGCAACCGGGTCGAAACGATTGGGCGCTGGCGACGGTCGAGGCCGATGGCGCCGTGGTCGCCTGCCTCGAGATCGGCGAGAACCTCTATCGGCTGGAGCCGGTGCTGGCCCGCGTCGGCTGGGCCGGCCAGCGCGATGTCGCCACCCTGTTCTCCACGTGGGAGCGGGCCGCGCCTCTGCTGGCGGAGGCCGCCGCAAAGGTCGAGCCCGACGATCGCGTCACGCCGTCGCGGCGCCTCGCGCCCCTGCTCTACCCCGGCAAGATCCTCTGCGCCGGCGCCAATTATTTCGACCACCTCGCCGAGATGGGCATGCCCGGCGCGAAGAAGGAAGAGCAGCGCCTGTTCTTCTTCATGAAGCCGCCGCGGAATGCAGTGGTCGGCGAAGGCGCGACCGTGCGCATGCCGATCGGCACCGAGAAATTCGACTGGGAGATCGAGCTCGCCGTCGTGATCGGCAAGACGGCACGCAACGTCCCGGTCGAGCGGGCGCTGGAGCATGTCGCCGGCTATACCGTCGCGATCGACTTCTCCGCCCGCGACCATAACCGCGCCCCGGAAACCTTCTACAAGCTCGACTGGGTGGCCGGTAAGGCCAATGACACCTGCTGCCCGCTCGGCCCGCGCTTCGTGCCGGCTTGCGCCATCGCGAACCCGCAGGATGTCGGGCTGAAGCTCTCCGTCAACGGCGCCCTCAAGCAGGACGGCCGCTCGACCGACATGATCTTCTCGATCGCCGAACAGATCGCCACGGCCTCGCGCATCATGACGCTCGATCCGGGCGACGTGCTGCTGACGGGAACGCCGGCGGGCGTCGGCGTGCCGAAGGGCACCTTCCTCGCTGTCGGCGACAAGGTCGATGCCACGATCGAAGGCATCGGCACGCTGAGCGTCGTCATCCAGGAATCCGCCTGAGATGAGCGCGCCCGTCGCCTTCGTGACCGGCGGTGCGTCCGGCATCGGGCGCGCGACCGTCCTGCGGCTCGCCGGCGACGGGTTCCAGGTGATCGCGGCCGATCGCGACGGCGAGAGGCTGGACGCCCTGGTCGGCGAAGCGCCGGCGGGCAGCGTCGAGACCTACGTGCTCGATGTCTGCGACCGGCCGGCGGTTGCCGCGGCGATCGCAGCGCCGGAGCGGCTCGACGCGCTCATCTGCGTGGCGGGCATCTACCAGCCGCGCGCCTTCGACGCGATCAGCGACGCGGATTTCCGCGAGATGCTCGACGTGAACCTCATCGGCGTCTTCATCGCGGCGCAGGAGGCCGCGCGCCGCATGACGGCCGGTGCGCGGATCGTCACGGTCTCCTCGCGCGCGGCGATCGGCGGCACGAATTTCGCGCATTACGTCGCCTCGAAGGCCGGGGTGGTCGGGCTGACGCGGGCGATGGCCATGGAACTGCGACCGCGCCAGATCGCGGTGAACTCGGTGGCGCCCGGCTTCACCGACACGCCGATGACCCGCACCATGCCGCCCGACCAATATGCCAGGGCGCAGGAGCTGGAGCTTGGCGGGAAGGCGGCCGACCCGGCCGATATCGCCGGTGCGATCGCCTTCCTGGCCTCGCCCGCGACGCATTTCATCACCGGCCAGACCTTGTTCGTCGATGGCGGCAAGTCACTGGGCGGGCTGGGGCTGTAGGCACGACACAGGTAGATCGAACGTCAGAAAAAGGGGAATGGCGATGACGACACGCCGCGACATCATCAAGGGCGCATTGGCCGGCGCCGTGCTGGGCTCGGCCGGCCAGGTTCTGGCGCAGGCCCCGGTCCAGATCCGGATCTCGACGGCGGCGCCGCCGACCGATTTCCTCGCGAAGGCGCTCGACGCGTTCAAGGCGGATGTCGATGCCGCCTCCGCCGGAATAGCCATGAGCGTGCACACCGCATCGACCCTGTTCAAGCAGGGTACCGAGGTCCAGGCGCTGCAGCGCGGCAATCTCGAGATGAGCACGATGACCACCTTCGAGGTGGCGCAGCAGATGCCCGAGCTCGGCTTCTTCAACCGCGGTTACCTGTTCAAGGACCATGCCCATCTGCGCCGCGTCTTCGACGGGCCGCTCGGGGAGGAATACCGCAAGGCCGTCGCCGAGAAGATGGGGATCGAGATCCTTGCGACGCATTATCTCGGCACGCGGCAGGTCTCGCTGCGTTCGAAGCGCGCCGTGAAGGGGCCGGCCGATCTCGCCGGGGTCAAGCTGCGCATGCCGGCGGGGCCGGAATGGCTGCTGCTCGGGCGGACATTGGGCGTCAGCCCGCTGCCGCTCGGCATGCCCGAGCTCTATCTCGCGCTCAAGACCGGCACCGTCGACGGGCAGGAGAACCCTCTCTCGATCTTCAACGCCGCCAAGCTCTACGAGGTCAGCGAGCAGGTCGTCCTGACCTCGCATATGCTCCAGCCGGTGTTCTTTGCCATCGCCAAGCCCGCCTGGGCAAAGCTCTCCACCGCGCAGCAGACCTTGCTGCAGAATGCGGCCCGCAAGGCGGCGAAGACCGGCGACGACGGGCGCCTCGCCGATGAGGCCAGCATCATCGACGCGATCAAGCAGCGCGGCCTCAGCGTCGATGCGATCGACCTCGCGCCCTTCCGTACCGCAGCCGACAAGGCCTATGTCGGCGACGCGGTGAAAGCCTGGGACATGGCCTGGCTGAAGCGCGTCAGCGAGGCGTGAGGCCGCGATGCACACGCCCCCCGTGGAGCCCCTGGATATGGGAATCTGGACCGCGCGGCTGCGCCGCTTCGCGGCCCTGGTGCCAGCGCTGCTCTTCGCGCTAGTCTTCCTGATCTTCAACTACAAGATCGTCACGCGCTATCTGGAGCATGACGAGGCCGCCTGGGCCGACGAGGTCTCGGTGATCCTGTTCATCTGGATTATCTTCTGGGCCAACGCCTTCGTCGTGCGCGACCGCGAGCAGATCACCTTCGATCTCGCCTATCGCCCGCTTCCCGACCGCGGGAAACGGGTGATGGCGCTGGCCCGGCTCGTCCTCGTCGGCGGCATCTTCGCCGCCGCGCTGCCGGGTTCGCTCGACTACATCGCCTTCCTCTGGCGCGAGCGCACGCCGGTGCTGAATCTCAGGCTCGACATCATCTATTCCTGCTTCGGCCTGTTCCTGGTCGCGGTGGTGGCGCGCTCCGCCTGGCTGGCGTGGCGGCTGCTCGGCCCGCGCTGGCGCCACTATCTCTGACGGAGGCGACAGCTCATGTCCGAAGGGCTTTGGATCCTTCTCGGCGTCTTCACGCTCGTCGCCGTGCTCGGCGCGCCGCTCGGCCTCTCGATGCTGGCCGCCGGGTTCGCGTACATGGCGGCGACGCATCAGGATGTCGGGCTCGTCGTCGACCAAACGATGAACGGTCTCTACAATTCCTACCTGCTGATTGCGGTGCCGCTGTTCATCTTCGTCGCCAATGTCATGCATGCGAGCGGCGTCATCGAGCGATTGCTCGGCTTCGGCTCGGCGATGGTCGGCCATCTGCCGGGCGGCCTGGCGCAAGTCAATGTGGTCTCCAACCTGATCTTCTCGGGGATGAGCGGCTCGGCCGTCGCCGACGCGTCCGGCCCCGGCCTCGTCGTGGCGCGGATGATGACGCGGGAGGGGCGCTATCCGCGCGGCTTCGCCGCCGCGACCTCGGTGGTCTCCGCGACGCTGGGGCCGCTGATGCCGACCTCGATCCCGATGATCTTCTATGCGCTGATCGCCAATGCCTCGGTCGGCGCGATGTTCCTGGGCGGCCTCGTGCCGGCGGCCCTGATGGCGCTGGCGCTGATGAGCGTCATCGCCATCATAGCGCGCCGCCGCGGCTTTCCGCGCGAGGCCCGTGTGCCGTGGTCGGCCATGCCGGCGATCTTCGGCCGGGCGCTGGCGCCGCTGGCCCTACCCGTCATCCTGCTCGGGCTGATCTATTCGGGCGTGACCACGCCGACCGAGGCGGCGGCGATCGCGGCGAGCTACGCGCTCATCCTCGCCTTCGTCGTCTACCGCACGCTGAAGCCGGCGCAGCTTCTCGACGTGATGGGCGAGACGGTGAAGGCGACGGCGATGATCACGCTGATCATGAGCGGCGCCTTCGTCTTCAACTATGCCGTGGCCAACGAAGGCGTCCCGCATCTGATCCAGGCGACGCTGCTGTCCTGGAAGCTGACCCCGACGCAGTTCCTGCTGATCGTCGACCTCCTGATGCTATTCCTGGCCATTGTGCTCGACGAGGTCACGATCCTCCTGGTGATCGTGCCGCTGATCGTGCCGGTCGCGCAGGGGCTTGGCATCGACCTCGTCCATTTCGGCATCGTCGTGGTGCTGAACATGATGGTCGGACTTACGCTGCCGCCGCACGGGCTGCTGCTGTTCGTGATGGCCGGCCTCACCGGCACGCCGCTCTCGGAAATCTTCCGCGAGGTGCCGCCCTTCATCGTCGCGATGCTGGGCATCGTGCTCGCCGTGACCTTCTTCCCCGACCTCGCGCTCTGGCTGCCGCGCATGGCGGGGATGGTGCACAACTGAAATCGGGTCGAGCCAGCAATAGGCCGGTCTGAAGCGTCATGTTCGATATATCGGATCGCTTTAGCCAGCCTCGATTTTGGCGGGGCACAATCGGGGAGCCATGACCCGGGCGTGCGAGAATAGGGTCGGCAAAGCGATAGAGCCGATAGGCGCTCACACTTCAAGATTGGGTTCAGGCGGCAAAATGCCGGTTGACAATCTCGCCGGCAACCTGATCAATTCCGACATATCGGAATAGCGAATCCGTAGAGATAGCGTTTGCGATGGGGGGCGGATGAATTACCGCTGGGACTGGTCCGTCCTGATCCGAGAGCCCTTCATCGGCTGGCTGTGGAGCGGCGTGCTCCTGACGCTTGCGATTAGCATCATGAGCTGGGCGGTCGCTCTCACGATCGGCATCGTCGTCGGTATCGCGCGCAGTGCTCCCTCGCGGGTGGCCCGGCTGTTGGCCGGCATCTATATCGACGTGTTCCGCAGCGTGCCGCCGCTGGTCCAGCTCTTCCTCTGGTATTTCGTCTTCCCGGAAGTGGTTCCCGACTCGATCGGGCTCTGGCTCAAGCGCGACCTGCCCTATCCGGAGATCGTCACTGCCGTGATCGCCATCGGCCTGTTCGCCGGCGCCCGCGTCGCCGAACAGGTGCGTGCCGGCATCGAAGCCGTCGGCACCCCTCTCCTGCCGGCGGCGCTTGCGACGGGCCTGCGCCCGCTCCAAGCCTTCCGGCTGATCGCACTACCGCTGGGCCTGCGCGCCATCGTTGGACCCCTGACCTCGGAATTCCTGATCACGATCAAGTTGTCCTCGCTCAGCCTGACGATCGGCGTGCTCGAACTGACCGCGCAGAGCCGCCATGTCGAGAACTACACCTTCCAGGGCTTCGAGGCCTTCACCTTCGCGACGATCGGCTATCTCGTCATCGGCCTGTGCGCGACCGGCCTGATGCGCCTGATCGACAACCGGATCGGCGGCGCCGCCTTGCGGAAGGCCAACGCATGAGCGATTTCGACTGGGGCGTCATCGCCCGCTCATCCAGCTTCCTCGCCGAGGGCATGCTGCTCAGCGCGCTGCTGGTGTTCGTCGCGACGGTCGGCGGCCTCGTCGTCGGCTTCGGGCTCGCGCTGATGCGGCTCTCCACGCATCGGCTGATTTCCGGTCCCGCGGCTGCCTACGTCACGGTGATGCGCTCGCTGCCGCTGGTGCTGGTGCTGTTCTGGTTTTACTTCCTGATGCCGCTCGCGATCGGCCGCCCGGTCGGCTCGCTGACCTCGGCGCTCATCGCCTTCGTCCTGTTCGAGGCGGCCTTCTACTGCGAGATCATCCGCGCCGGCATCGGTAGCGTCCGCAAGGGCCAGAGCGATGCCGGGCTGGCGACGGGCCTGCGCCGCTGGCAGGTGCTGCGCCTGATCGTGATGCCGCAGGCGATGCGCGCCATGGGGCCGCTGATTCTCAACCAGATCGTGATCGTCTTCCAGGACACCTCGCTGGTCTATGTCGTATCGCTGCACGATTTCCTCACCGCCGCCAGCGTCATCGCCGCACGCGACGGGCGTGCGACCGAGATGTATTTGCTGGTGGCCGTCGTCTACTTGGTGATCTGCCTCTCCATCACGAAAGCCGCCGAATTCTACAGGAGAAGGCGTCCGTCATGATCGTTCTCGACGACGTGCATAAATTCTACGGCTCCCAGCAAATCCTGCGCGGCTGCTCGGCCACGATCAGCCTCGGCGAGGTCGTGGTGGTCTGCGGGCCGTCGGGCTCCGGCAAGAGCACGCTGATCAAGTGCATCAACGGCCTGGTGCCGTTCGAGCGTGGCACGATCACGGTCGACGGCATCTCGGTCTCGTCGCCGAAGACCGACCTGCCGGCCCTGCGCGCGCGCATCGGCATGGTCTTCCAGAGCTTCGAGCTCTACCCGCATATGACCGCGCTGCAGAATGTCAACCTGGCGCAGGTCCATGTGCTCAAGCGCTCGCAGAAGGAGGCCGACGAGCGCTCCGCGAAAATCCTGATGCGGGTCGGGCTCGGCGACAAGCTCGGCAACCGCCCCGCGCAGCTCTCCGGTGGGCAACAGCAGCGCGTCTCGATTGCCCGGGCGCTCGCGATGAACCCCCAGGCGATGCTGTTCGACGAGCCGACTTCGGCGCTCGATCCCGAGATGATCAACGAGGTCCTCGAAGTCATGCAGGAACTCGCCGTCGAGGGCATGACCATGATCGTCGTCACCCACGAGATGGGCTTCGCCCAGCGCGTCGCGAACCGCGTGCTGTTCATGGATCGCGGCGAGATCGTCGAGGACACGCCCAAGGAGCAGTTCTTCACCGCCCCGTCCTCGGAACGAGCCAGGCAATTCCTCAACCAAGTGCTCACGCATTGAAACGCCCATGAGCGAGCTGAATCCCCCACAGATCGGCCCGCTTCTCCAAGACCGGCGCAAGGAGCGCGGGTTGACGCTCCAGCAGCTTTCCGCGCTCTCGGGTGTCTCGAAATCGATGCTGTCGCAGATCGAGCGGAGCGAGGCCAACCCGACCTTCGCCGTGCTCTGGAGCCTGACTCGCGGATTGGGGATCGATTTCGTCGCGCTGCTCGGCGAGGGGCAGGCGACGGCGGGTGCCGACAGCTTCATCGAGGTGCTGACGCCGGAGCATACGCCGACGATCCGCAGCGCCGACAATTCCTGCCAGTTGCGCATCCTGAGCCCGCCGAGCCTTTCCGGCGCCATCGAATGGTACGATGTCGAGATCGCGCCCGGCGGCTGCCTCGACAGTGCGCCGCATGCGCCCGGAGCCGTCGAGCATTTCACGGCCCTGTCCGGCGAATTCACGATCACCAGCGGGACATCGCGGCATCTGCTCCGGCAGGGAGAGACCGTGCGCTATCCCGTCGACGTCGCACATTCCATCAGCAATCCGCTGTCGACACTCTCTCGCGGTCTGATGGTCCTGCTCTATCGGCAATCGTCGCGGGGGCGGAATGCCGTCTAGGATGCGAGCCGGTTCGAAGTTCGGTTTCTCTGAAGCAGCCTGCCATGAACGCGGCGGACTACCATTCTCAACGAAAAAGGCGATCTGATATGCGCGTTGGTATCTTGGGAGCGGGAGCCGCGGCCTGCGGCGCGGCAGCCCAGCTCTCGGTCATGGGGCATGATCCGATCCTCTGGTCGCCATCGGGCCGGAGCACCGCGGCCCTCGCGGCTGGCGAGCCGCTGCGCGCGACAGGTGCCATCGAAACCAGCTTCCACCCGCGCATCACCGCGAGCGCGGCGGAAGCTGTCCTCGGCACTGACGCCGTGATGCTGGCCATGCCGGGCTATGCCCATAAGCTCGCCTTCGACGCGATCGCCCCTCACCTCAGGCAAGGACAGCCGGTCATCATCAGCTCGCATGCCTCCTTCGGTGCGCTTTATCTGGCGCAACTGCTCGCGGCCCGGAAGGTCAGCGTCCCGATCATCGCCTGGGGCACGACGCTCACCACCGGCCGCAAGACCTCGCCGACCGAGGTCGCGGTGAATTCGCTGCGCTCGAAGATCGACCTCGCGACGGTGCCGGAGAGCGTGTCGCCTGAGGCGTTGGCGCTCTGCACCACCCTGTTCGGCGAACGCTTCGTGCCCCGCGAAGGCCTGCTCGCGATCGCACTGAGCAACCTCAATCCGCAGAACCACCTCGCGATCGCCCTGTTCAACCTGACGCGCATGGAGCGTGGCGAGACCTGGGGCCAAGCGGAGAATGTCACGCCGGCCGTCGGGCGCGTGATGGAGGCGCTCGATGCCGAGCGGCTGGCCATCGCCGAAGCCTTGGGCGTCGCCGTCCGGACGATCCGCGAGCACTACGCCTTTTCCTATCAGCTTCCGGTCGCCAGCATCGCAGAGATGAATGCCGAGCTGCATGGCCGGGGCAAAGGCGGCTTCGGCCCGACGACGCTGGAAAGCCGCTATGTCCTGGAAGACGCGCCCTATGGCCTGCTGCCGACCGTGCTGCTCGGCCGGCTCGTCGGGCGCCCGGCGACGTTGCACGAGGCCGGGCTGACCCTGCTGTCATCCGCCTATGGGCGCGACTTCACCGGCGAGAACGACCTGCTGCCGGCGCTGGGCTTCGACGCGATGACGCGCGAAGAACTGGCGGCGCGGGCCAGGGACGGATTCTAGACACCGCCTTTCGATCGAAGGCGGATATCGGCGAGCCATCGCAAAAAGGGAGAGATCGATGAAATTCCATCTTGCTGCAGCCGCTGGCGCCATTCTGGCGCTTAACCTGGCGAACTCGGCCGCCGGAGCCCAGGAGGTCGACGGCATCGTCAAGAAGCTGAAGGAGACGCAAACCATCACCATGGGCGTCCGCGAGGCGCTGTTTCCGTTCAGCTATCTCGACGACAACAAGAACCCGACGGGTTACGCGGTCGAGTTCTGCAAGCTGATCATCGACGAGATCAAGACCGAGCTGAATCTGCCCGAGATCAAGATCAAATACGTGCCGATGACGATCCAGAACCGGCAGGCCCTCGTCGCCAACGGCACGGTCGACCTCGAATGCGAGGGAACGGTGAATACCTTCGGACGCAACCGGCAGGTCGATTTCTCGTCGGTAAGCCACGTCTCGGCGAGCCAGCTCCTGATCCTCAAGAGCTCCGGGATCAAGAACTACGACGACCTCAACGGCAAGATCGTCGCCGTCGCGACCGGCGGGACCAGCGAACCGGACCTCAAGAAGCTGATGGCCGAGCGCAAGCTCAACCTGCGTGTCCTCAATGTCGATGACCATGCCGCCGCGCTGATCGCAGTCGAGACTCGCCGCGCTGACGCCTATTTCAGCGATAATGGCGCCTTTTACGGGCTGATCAAGCAGTCGAAGAAGCCAGACGCGCTGGAGATCGTCGGCGACGAGTATGGTTATGCGCCGCAGGGCTTCATGGTGCCCAAGCTCAACCCGACCATCCTCTGGATCGTCAATCACAAGATGGGCAAGATGTTCAAGTCGGGCGAGGCCGAGGCCTTGTACCTGAAATGGTTCGGCCCGCTCGGCGCCCATGTCGGCCCGAAGCTGAAGGCGGCTTGGGCGACCCAGTCCTACGCCGAGTGAAACGGGCGCTTCATCGCCACCAATAAACGATCACCCGCCGTCTGACGCACGGCGGGTTGACTTCTGCGTTTAGGCTCAATTCTGGATTGCGCGACGGGCGAGGCTCATGAGGGACGGGCACGCCATCGGCCGAACCGATCAGCCGAGCCGCCGGGTCACGCCGCCCCTGTGTCCGCGCCCCGGCCGGCTTGCTGGTGCCGGCAGCAGGTAAGCCCCGCCACCCGCCCCGAGCGCGGGCCAGCCCGGATCCGCATAGGCATTGAGTTCCCAGCAGCGCAGGCGCTGACGTTCCGCATCGGTGGTGGCATCCGAGCAGGCCGAGACCTGCGAACGCTGCCAGAAGGCGGATGCCGGCCCGTTAGCGGCAGCGATCATCCCCACCGCCAGGCAGGTCGGAATCAGAAAACCACGCATCGCCTGCCCTCTCGGCACCTTGCATCCGGCTGGGGAGCGCGCATGATGCCGCTTCGCCCTTGCCGAAGGCTTAAATCGAGGCGCCGCGGCACGAGGGGCGGAACCAGCCGCCCCGATGAGGCGTTCCGATCCGCGCCGGAAGCTGTTCTATATTCCGCTTCGCCGCGCAGGAGGAAGACCGTGAAGCTGCCCATCGTGATCCATACTGAGGAAGACTATGACCGCGCGCAGCAACGGGCCGAAGAACTGAGCGCAATGCCCGATACCGCGGACAAGGAGCGCGAACTCCACGCGCTTGCCGAAGCCATGCTCGCCTTCGAGTTGCGCCGCGACGAAGCGGACGACTGACGGGGCCGCGCTTCGGCCTCAGGAATCGTTGCTCGCATTGAGCTCTTCGGGCCGCAATCCCTCGTCCGGGGTCGCGAGCCGCTCCGGACTTGCCGCCCAGACGGCCAGAATTTCCGCGATAACGTCGGCGCGCGAGCGCCCTTGCCTGTGAAGTTCGATATGACGGTCGAGCACGGCCAGAACGCGTTCGTCCACCGAAAGCGTGACAGGAACGGCTGGCATCGGAACACCCCCACGGAACCGAGGATGGAACAGCGTCGCGGCTGCGACGTTCCACGAATGCGTCATTGGAGCATAGCTTCAATCGGCAAGCAAACATCCGGCAATCTCAAGTCATTCAGCCGGGCGGCGTGATTGCGATCATTTTTAGCCCGCCATTTGCATGAACCCGTCACGCATTGGAAAATAAGCGAGCCGCCGTTCGAACAAAATCGCCTCTCGGTTGTTGTCAGTTCGACCCGCCTGATAGCGGAAAAACTCTGGAGGAAGATATGATCAGGTATCATCACTTCATGCTGTCCACCGTTGGTGTCGCGATGCTCGCTACTGCCGCCATGGCCCAGACCAGCGCGCCGACGCCTCCCTCTTCGGCCCCCGCCGCGCCGACCGCGACGCAGTCGAGCGCTGCTCCCGAGGCTCACACCAATCTGGCCGGCCAGGGCAAGTGGCGCACCAGCAAGCTGATCGGTGTCGACATCTACGGCCCCGACGACAAGAAGGTCGGCGACATCACCGAGGTGATCGTCGACAAGACCGGCAAGGTCGATATGGTCACGATCGGCGTCGGCGGCTTCCTCGGCATCGGCTCGAAGGATGTCGCGGTTCCCTTCGATCAGGTGAACTGGAGCGACCAGCCGATAGCCCCGCCGGCTCCCGCACCCGTCCCGTCCGGTAGCGCAGGCGGCGCCGGTGGCATGGCCTCTCCGCCAGCCGCGGCAGCCCCGAAGGCGCCGGCCATGTACCCTGACCACGGCAAGATCACGATGACCAAGGACCAGTTGAAGGCCGCGCCGAGCGTGACCTATTCCGGCACCTGATATCGCCTTCGGCAAAGCAGGCCCGCCCCGATCGGGGCGGGCCTTCTCTCATGTGTATCGCGTCAGGTCGCGGCGATGACGTCCCGCAGCAATGGCGGGATAGCTTCCGGCAGGTCGTCGGCGATCAGCCCCATTCCCAATCTCTCGCCGGCAAGGCCATGGAGCCATACGGCTGCACAGCTTGCCTCGAAGGCTGGCATGCCCTGGGCGAGGAGCCCGGCGATCAACCCTGCCAGCACATCCCCCGAGCCCGCTGTCGCCAGCGCAGCCGATCCGGTAACGTTGATGGCGGTGCGCCCGTCCGGCGCGGCAATGACCGTATCGGCCCCCTTGTAGACGACGATCGCTCCGCAGAGCGCGGCGGCCTTTCGCGCCCGCTCGAGCTTCGACGGCTCGGCGACGATGGGGGCCTCTTGTCCGAACAGCCGCTGGAATTCGCCCTCATGCGGCGTCAGCACGGTCTCTCCGGCCCGGCTATGAAGAAGCCGCGCTCCTCCGTCGGGAAACGCCGCGAGCGCGGTCAGCGCATCGGCATCGAGCACCGTCGCCCTGTCGCTTGCTATGGCTGCCCGCACCAGGTCCTTGGCGCGCCGGTCGAGTCCCAGGGCCGGGCCGGCCAGGACGGCCGAAACCCGGCGGTCCCGCAGGAAGGCCTCTACCGCCTTGCGATCCGGGACAGCACGCTGCATCAGCGCATCTGGCCCGCGCGCTGCGTGGATCGGCAAGGCCTCCGGCTCGCAGAGAAGGGTCGCTAGTCCGGCCCCGATCCGCAGCGCCGCACGCGCGCTCAATCGGGGAGCCCCGACGCCCGCGACGCCTCCGGCCAGCACTGCGACCGCACCGCGCCGGAACTTGTGCGTATCGGCCCCATGGACAGGCCAAGCCTGCCGCCAGAGCGCCACCTCGTTCCTGAAGGAGATCGGGGTGATCGCCTCGAGCGCCAAATGCGCGGGGATGCCGATATCCGCAACCGTCACCGGGCCGCAAAGCAATCGCCCCGGCAGCAACAGATGTCCCGGCTTTAGCCGGAAGAAGGTGACGGTCTCGCTTGCCTGGACGGCGACCCCTTCGGCGCGGCCGGTATCGCCCGACACCCCGCTCGGTATGTCGACTGCGATGACGGGGCGCCCTGCCCTGTTGAGAAACTCGGCCGCTTCGGCGAAGGCCCCGGCAAGCGGACGCGCCAGGCCCGCCCCAAAAAGAGCGTCGACGAAGACACCGCCCGGCACCTCGCAGAGCGCACCCGTCGGCTCGACCGGCCCGGCCCAGCGCTCCAGCGCGATCGCGGCATCGCCCGAGAAACCCTCCGCAGCCCCCGGCAGCACCACACGGACCTGAATCCCCTGCTCCCGCAGGAGGCGGGCCGCAATGAGCCCGTCGCCGCCATTATTGCCCGGCCCGCAGAGCAGCGTGACGACCCCTCCCGCCCCGGCGCGCCGAAAGGCGGCTTCCGCGACCGCGCGGCCGGCGCGTTCCATCAGGTCGATACTGGGAATGCCCGCCGCGATCGCTATGCGATCGGCAGCCGCCATCTGCTGCGTGGTCAACAGGGCGAGTTCCGCCCTGCCCTTCGTCTCGGCGCCGTGGTCGTCCATGCCGCATCTTCGGGCGGTGTCAGACGGCCCGCAAGTTGCGGCGGAATGCCGCTTGTGATCAACAGTTACGCAGATGCCCAATTTTTGTGCTGTTTATTGCCTTTTCACCGAGCGCTTCGGCGGGCGTTGCCGCATGGCGGGGCGTCGGCGCCAATGCTATGAGCAGAAGCAAGGCTGCATTCGCGTGAGGGCGCGGGCTTCTTTCCCGCCCCTAAGCGCGCTGCCAGCCACGATCCGGCTCGAGCCGGAGCCCGAGATGCAATGGAGGCCGGTCGGCGCATGAAGAAGATCGAAGCGATCATCAAGCCCTTCAAGCTGGACGAGGTGAAGGAGGCGCTCCAGGAGGTCGGGCTGCAGGGCATCACGGTCCTGGAAGCCAAGGGCTTCGGTCGCCAGAAGGGCCATACGGAACTCTATCGCGGCGCCGAATACGTCGTCGATTTCCTGCCGAAGGTGAAGATCGAGATCATTCTCGCCGACGACATGCTGGATCGCGCCATCGAGGCGATCATGAAGGCCGCCCAGACCGGCCGCATCGGAGATGGCAAGATTTTTGTATCGAGCATCGAGGGGGTGATCCGCATCCGCACCGGCGAGACCGGCGCGGACGCGATCTGAGGTCGTCTTCCCGCTCATGGAATAACGAGCCGCTGGCCGGATTGGAGCCGGCCGCGGCAGCGTGAAATTGAATAACTGCTGGCAAGAGGAATGCTGAAATGAAAAGCGCCAAGGATGTCCTGAAGGCGATCAAGGACAACGACGTCAAGTATGTCGACTTCCGCTTCACCGACCCGCGCGGCAAGTGGCAGCACGTGACCTTCGACGTCGGCATGATCGACGAGGACATCTTCGCCGAGGGCACGATGTTCGACGGCTCCTCGATCGCCGGCTGGAAGGCCATCAACGAGTCCGACATGCTGCTGATGCCGGATCCGACGACCGCGACGATGGATCCGTTCTTCTCGGCCCCCACCATGGTCATCAACTGCGACGTCCTCGAGCCCGGCACCGGCGAGCCCTACGGCCGCGATCCGCGCGGCATCGCCAAGAAGGCCGAGGCCTATCTGAAGTCGACCGGCATCGGCGACACCGTCTATGTCGGGCCCGAGGCCGAGTTCTTCGTCTTCGACGACGTCAAGATCGCCGCCGATCCCTACCACACCGGCTTCAAGCTCGATAACGTCGAACTGCCGACCAACGGCTATGCCGACTACGAGGGCGGCAATCTCGGCCACCGCATCGCCACCAAGGGCGGCTATTTCCCCGTCCCGCCGCAGGATTCGGCGCAGGACATGCGCGGCGAGATGCTGGCAGCGATGCAGTCCATGGGCGTGGTCGTCGAGAAGCACCACCACGAGGTCGCGTCGGCCCAGCATGAGCTCGGCATGAAGTTCGACACGCTCGTGCATACCGCCGACATGATGCAGGTCTACAAGTACGCGATCCACAACGTCGCGCAGAGCTACGGCAAGACCGCGACCTTCATGCCGAAGCCGATCTATGGCGACAACGGCTCGGGCATGCACGTCCACCAGTCGATCTGGAAGAACGGCAAGCCGGTCTTCGCCGGCAACAAGTATGCCGACCTGTCGCAGGAATGCCTCTGGTACATCGGCGGCATCATCAAGCACGCCAAGGCGCTGAACGCCTTCACCAACCCCTCGACCAACTCCTACAAGCGCCTCGTCCCGGGCTATGAGGCTCCGGTGCTGCTCGCCTATTCCGCGCGCAACCGCTCGGCCTCCTGCCGCATTCCGTGGACGACCTCGCCGAAGGCCAAGCGCGTCGAGGTTCGTTTCCCCGATCCAATGGCGAACCCCTACCTCGCCTTCGCGGCCATGCTGATGGCCGGCCTGGACGGCATCGTGAACAAGATCGATCCGGGCCCGGCCATGGACAAGGACCTCTACGACCTGCCGCCGCGCGAGCTGAAGAAGATCCCGACCGTCTGCGGCTCGCTGCGCGAAGCGCTGGAGTCGCTCAAGAAGGACAACGCCTTCCTCAAGGCCGGCGGCGTCTTCAACGACGACTTCATCGAGAGCTATATCGAGCTCAAGATGCAGGATGTGGCGCGCTTCGAAATGACGCCGCACCCGGTCGAGTTCGCGATGTACTACTCGTACTGAGATTTGCCGGCGGCTGCGCAGGCAATCGCCGACATTGCAAAAGACCGAGGTCGGGGCGGAGACGCCCCGGCTTTTTTCATGCGCAGAAGTCGGGCATCCCCGTGCCGGCGACCGAAGGTAACCTGACCTTCATCCGTGATCCGGCAGGCTCCGGCGACCATTGCTGAGAGCGGTACCCAGGACTTGCAGTCGATCTCGATCAACGGCCGTTTTCTCAGCCAGCCGCTGACGGGCGTGCAGCGCTTCGCCCTCGAGATGACGAAAGCACTCGACTGGCGGATCGCAATGGGCGCGGTTCCCGAGCCGCTCAAACGGGCCCGCTGGCGCCTTCTCGCGCCGCGGGACGTTCCGGAAACGCATGACTTCCAGCATATCGCCATCGAGCGCTTCGGGCCGTTCTCAGGCCATCTCTGGGAACAGACCTCGCTCGCACGCCGGGCTGCGGGAGATATTCTCGTCGGCTTCGGCGGCAGCGGGCCGTTGCTCCATCGCCGGCAGCTCGTCGTAATCCACGACGTCACGATCTTCCGTCACCCGGAAGCGTTCAGCGCCTCCTATCGGGCCACGCACAAGCTTCTCGGCTTCGGGCTGACGCGCACGGCGCGCATCGCGACCGTCTCCAACTTCTCTCGCGGCGAGCTGAGCGCGATCTTCGGCGTGGCGCCGGAGACGATTCCGGTCGTCTACAACGCCACCGACCATTTTTCCGGATTGGCTCCCGACGAGACCGTGCTACGGCGCCTGGGAGTGGAAGGCCGGAATTTCTTCTTCATGCTGGGTACCCTGAAGCCCAACAAGAACGTCGATTTCGCCATCCGGGCCTTCGATGCGCTTGGCGATCGCGGCTGGAAGCTGGTCATCGCCGGCGCGCTCGACCGCAGCGGCGTATTCAAGGCCGACGCGCCTGCAAGCGCCGAGAATCTCATCTTCACCGGGCGCCTGAGCGATGCCGAGATCGTCGCGCTCGAACGCCATGCGCGCGCCTTTGTCTTCCCCAGCCTTTATGAGGGCTTCGGCATTCCGCCGCTGGAGGCGATGACGCAGGGCTGCCCGGTCCTGGCGGCGGACATTCCCGCCGTCCGCGAGGCCTGCGGCGAGGCCGCGCTCTATTTCGACCCGCGCGACCGCGCCAGCCTCGAAGGCGTCATGCGCCGGATCATGGAGGCTGAAGGCGATGCGTTCGGCCTGGCGGAGAAGGGCCGCGCCAATCTCGACCGCTTCTCATGGGACAAGAGCGCCGAGACCCTGCTGGCCAGCTTGTCGGAGATGGCGGCGCTGACGGCGCCTATTTGAACGACAGGATGCGTTGCGGGTCGAGCCGCGCCTTCATCAGGTCGACAAGCGCGATACCATTGCCCTTCAAGCGGCCGCGGCGGTCGACGAATTCCTGCTCGCGCAGGCTGCCGAGGATGTTGGCGGCGACATTCCCCGCCATCAGGCTCAGCGCCTTGCGCGGCGTCATGTTGCCCTTGCGCCAGAGATAGATCGGGTTGGCGATCTGGGAATAGCCGAAGCGCAGGCCCGATGTCCGCCCCCGCTTGCTGCCGAGATGGACGCCCCTGAGCGCCGTGCTGTGGACGATTTCGCCCCTCGGCGCGATCTGGCGGCAGAAATCGACATCCTCCTGCCAGCCATAGAGCGGCAGGTTCTCGTCGAAGCGCGCCGCGACGGCCCGCACCGCAGCCATCCGCACCAGCATGTTGCAGCCATAGGCGTTGTAGGCCGGCCGGATCGCCTTCGGCTCGCCCGGATCGGCGGCCAGAACCTTACGCGCCTCGTCGGCGCCGATACCGGGTCCATGAATGCCGTCGGCAAGTACGGTCCCGGTCGCGGCGACGATGTCCGGCCGGCCCTCAAACAGCAGTTCGGCCTCGGCCAGGAAATCTTGCGCCGGCATGTAGTCGTCATCGAGGAAGACGACGAGATCGGCATCCCCGGCAGCGTCCAGGATGGCGTTGCGCTGCCCGCAGCTGCCGCGCCGCCCCTCGACGCGCCGGACGGTGACGGACAGGCGCTCGGCCGCGGGCCCGTCGAAATCGGCCGGCTCCGCCGGACAAACGAGAATCGCGTCGGGCTGCCGGCTCTGCCCCATCAGATGCGCGAGCGTCTCCGACAGGACGTCGCGCCGTCCGGCCGTCGCGATGCCGATGACGATCTTCATGAGGCCTCCGGCGAAACGCTGTCGCGCTGGAGCAGCGAGCTGAGCGTCGCGATGGCGGGCGGGATGCAGAACAGGAACACCGCCAGCGAAATCAACAGGGACGTCCGGGGCATGCCGGCATTGCCCAGCCCGGCGATGGCGAGTGCGGCCAAGGCGCTGGCGAGCGGCAATCCAGCCCAACGGAACGGCATGGAAAGGAACAGCGGTGCCCCCGCGCTCACAGCGGCGACTGCGCCGGCCAAGCCCCCGTAGAGCAATCCGGTCAGCGAGCCGCCCGAGAGGCTCCAGCCGGCCAGCGAGCCGAGATTGAGCAGGACGGCGTCGGCCACGGCAAGCCCGATGATCGGCCGCAACCGCTGCATCAGATGCGCCGGGGTCGGCAGCAAGGTCTGCACCCAGGCCCGCAGCAGGGCGAGGATCGTGACGGCGGGCGCCGCGAGCAGGAAACTCTCGCGCAGCTCCGCCTTGACCAGCCAGGATGCGGCAGGCGCCAGCAGGCACAGGATCGCAGCCGCGGTCACGAGCGAGCTGCTCGCCAATTGCCCGTAATAATCGCCCAGCCGCTTGCGGAAGCTTGGAGAACCCGGTTCGCGGTCGTAAGCGACGACGATCTCCGGATAGCGGATCGCCTGGAGCGCCGAGACGACCATGACGAAGGGCCGCTGCAGGAGATCGAGCGCCAGCAGGGCGCCGGCCGCCCCCTGGCTGCCGAGCATGGCGGTCAGCAAGGCCTTGAGCCCGAGCGGAGCCAGAATTCCCGCCACAGACGCGCCGGCGGAAACGCCGCCATAGGTCAGATGCTTCATCAGCAGCCGGCGCTGCGGCCGTTGCAGCTCGCTGGCAAGCGGACCAGCGAGAGCGCGCGCCAGCACGGCATAGGCGAGATAGGCGGCCAGCATGCCGGACACCGCCCCGGCAAGCGTGGGGGCGAGAATGGCTCCGCAGATCGTTCCGATGGCCAAGGCCGAGGCGCGTACGGCCTGGAGGATCGAGAACAACCGGAAGTCCTGCCGGAAGCGCAGCATCGTCAGATGCAGTTCGGAACCACCCTGGAAGATCGCGACGAAGGCGCCGCCGATGGCAATGCTAGCGGAAGCCAAGCCAAGGGCGCTGACGCCTCCGCCCGTCAGCAGGCAGAGGACCGCGCAGACCGCGAAAGCGTAAAGGATCACCGAGCGCTGCGCCGTCTCATCCGCGCCCGGATAGAAGCGGCTGCAGGAAAAGCGCAACCACTCGAAAGCGGCGATGCTACCGAACTGGCTGATCGTGACGAAGAGCGAATAATGGGTGAAATCCTGCGCCGGCAGGATGCGTGAGGCCAGCAGCAGCAGCCCTAGCGCCAGCACGGCCTGGTAGACATAGGCTCCGAGAGCGACGATCTGGGCCACCGGCGGGTATCCGCTCAGATCAGGCCGGGAACGCGCACGATCGTCGCACACGACATCGCGCGGCGATCACCCGACCAGCTATCCCTCACGATGACGCAAAGCATCCCATTGCCCTCCAGCCCACAGGCCTAGGACAAAAAGGTTGATATTTCCGCGCTGCGGGAGCGGTGTTGTCAGGAGAAATGCAGAACCACGAGCCCAGCGGAGGCTGCGACCGCCGCCAGCCACCAGAGCCAGCGCGAGGCATGCGAATCGGCGTTCGCGAGAGGCTGACCGATGACATCCTCATGACCGAAGGATTCGCCGGCGAGGCGTGCAGCACGCTGCAATCCCGCGATACCCGCAACCGGCACTGTCTGACGCGACGCCACGGCCTTCTCCCCCTGTAGACCGATCATAGCGCATTGCGGAAATCCGCATAGGCCTGACCGTGCTGACCATCCTCGACACGGATGGTTAACGTGGCCTGAACGCATCCGTTCCATCCCGCTGTTGCGCGTTTCGACGACGGCGATGTGACGGGATCGTGCGCCGGAACGCGCAGGCGGTTTCGATCGGTGGACGAGGCGTCTATAAGCTGCCCCTGACAAGGCGCGACAGCCCGCAATGCGCTAGAGTTTATAGTCGCGAATCAGGAAGAATCGGTTGGCAATGGCGGATAGTGGCGATCTTTTCGGTTCGGAGCCGGAGCGGCCGGACGCGGCAAGCCCGCGGCCGGAAACGCGCCCGCCCGTCGCGGCTCCAAAGGCTGCCCCGGCACCGGCCTCCCCTGCCCGCAACGGCACCCTGTCCGAGGCCGGCTACGACGCCTCCGCAATCGAAGTGCTCGAAGGGCTGGAGCCGGTGCGCCGCCGGCCGGGCATGTATATCGGCGGCACCGACGAGCGCGCCCTGCACCATCTCTTCGCCGAGGTGATCGACAACGCCATGGATGAGGCGGTGGCGGGCCACGCGACCTTCATCGATGTCGAATTGTTCGAGGACGGCTCGATCGCCGTCACCGACAACGGCCGCGGCATCCCGGTCGATCCGCACCCGAAATTCCCCGGCAAATCGGCGCTCGAAGTCATCATGACGACGCTCCATGCCGGCGGAAAATTCGATTCCAAGGCTTATGAGACCTCGGGCGGCCTGCACGGCGTCGGCGTCTCCGTGGTCAATGCGCTGTCGGACCGGCTGGAGGTCGAGGTCGCACGCGGCAAGACGCTCTACCGCCAGGTCTTCTCGCGCGGCCTGCCCCAGGGCCCGCTGGAAACGGTCGGCGCCGTCGCCAACCGGCGCGGCACCAGGGTGCGCTTCCATCCGGATGCGCAGATCTTCGGCGAGGGCGCGCATTTCTCCCCGGCCCGCCTGTTCCGCATGGCACGCTCCAAGGCGTATCTCTTCGGCGGCGTCGAGATCCGCTGGACCTGCGCGGCCGCCCTGCTGAAGCCCGAGGGCGATGTCGCGGCGGAAGCGGTCTTCCGCTTTCCCGGCGGCTTGCGCGACTATCTCGGCCGCGAGATCGAGGGCAAGGACCTCGTCGCCGAGCCGATCTTTTCCGGCAAGATCACCAAGGAAGGCAGCCACGGCTCGCTCGAATGGGCTGTGGCCTGGCTCGCGACCGGCGAGGACGGCTTCTCCTCCTCATACTGCAACACGATCCCGACGCCCGAGGGCGGCACCCATGAGCAGGGCCTGCGCATCGCCCTGCTGCGCGGCCTGCGCGACCATGCCGAGCGCATCGGCCAGTCCAAGCGTATGGCGCAGGTGACGTCCGACGACGTGATGGCGACCTGCGCCGCCATGCTCTCGGTCTTCATCCGCGAACCGGAATTCCAGGGCCAGACCAAGGACAAGCTCGCGACGCAGGAAGCCCACCGCATCGTCGAGAACGCGATCCGCGACGCTTTCGACCATTGGCTCGCCGCCGCTCCGCAGCAGGCTTTGCGCCTGCTCGACTGGTCGGTCGACCGGGCCGAAGAGCGGTTGCGCCGCCGCCTCGAAAAGGAAGTCTCGCGCAAGACCGCGACGCGCAAGCTCCGCCTCCCCGGCAAGCTCGCCGACTGCTCCAACGCAGGCGCGGCCGGCTCCGAACTCTTCATCGTCGAGGGTGACTCGGCGGGCGGCTCGGCCAAGCAGGCGCGTAACCGCGCGAACCAGGCGATCCTGCCCTTGCGCGGCAAGATCCTCAACGTCGCCAATGCGACGCGCGAGAAGCTCAATGCCAACCAGCAGCTCGCCGACCTGATCCTGGCGCTCGGCTGCGGCATCGGCCTCCAGTTCCGTGAGGATGACCTGCGCTACGAGAAGGTCATCGTCATGACCGACGCCGATGTCGACGGCGCCCATATCGCCTCGCTGCTCGTCACCTTCTTCTGGCGCCAGATGCCACGCCTGATCGAGAAGGGGCACCTCTACCTCGCCGTGCCGCCGCTCTACCGGCTCCAGCACGGCGGCAAGAGCATCTATGCCCGCAACGACGCCCATAAAGACGAGCTGATCGAGACCGTTTTCAAGGGCAAGAAGCCGGAAATCTCGCGCTTCAAGGGCCTCGGCGAAATGATGCCGGCGCAGCTTAAGGAAACCACCATGGACCCGAGCAAGCGCATCCTGCTCAAGGTCATGGTGGATCACGAGGCCAAGGAAGAAACCTCCGACACGGTCGAGCGTCTGATGGGCAACAAGCCGGAAGCGCGCTTCGTCTTCATCCAGGAGCGGGCCGCCTTTGCCGGCGAACTGATCGACCTGTGAGGGCTGAGCCCTGCATCTTTGCAGGGCTGGGCCTCGAGCCCGGCGGGCTGCCCGAGCGCCGGTTTCCCGGCAGGGTTCGCGCATGTCGAACTCTCACATCCCGGACCGCCATGACCGCCATCACCACGCCATCGTTCGAGACTGGCCGCTGACGGCATGGGCGAGCCTGCTCCCCCTCCATCTCGACGCGACGGCGATCTGGCACCGCCCACCGGGCAATCGTCCTGGGACGACATCCGGATCTTCAACGCCATCGCCGTCGGCGGGTCGATGGCCGTGGCGGCGGCGCAGCTAGGCCTGAGCGAGGCAACCGTCGCGCGCCGGCTGAAAGGCTTCGAAGCCGAACTCGGCCTGCAGCTCTTCACGCGCGAGGCCAACAGGCTCGTGCCGACCTTGGCCGGGACGGAGCTCGCGGCCGAAGCCGCTCTCGTCGAGGCCGCGGCCAAGCGCTTCGCGATCCGTGCCGATGCCGCCCGCCCACGGGCCGACGCACCGGTCCGCATCACCGCCACCACCTCGATCAGCCTGCTCCTGACGATGAACGCCACCGCGATTTCGCAAGCGGCCGGCGGCGTCGAGATCGTCATCATCAGTACGCGCAACCGGCTCGACCTCTCCCGCGGCGAGGCCGATATCGCCTTGCGCATGACCAAGGTCCCAAGCGAACCCGGGCATTACGCGCAAAAGGTCGGGCGCCTGATGCAGGCGCTGTATGTACGTCGCGGCGTCGATCCAGCGACCGCACCGATCATCTCTGTCAACCGCGAGACCTCCTCGCGGATCGACGACCATATCATGGCCTATGCCGCCGGCCGGCCGATCGCTGCGCGCGTCGGTGATTCCGCCGCCCGCTACGAAAGCATCCGCTCTTCCGCGGCGCTGTCGATGGCGCCCTGTTTCATGGGCGATGCCGATCCGAGCTTGCGCCGCCTCCAGCCGCCGCCGGAGCAGACCGGCGACGACATCTTCCTGGTTTCGCACGAAGTCTCGCGCCGCAGGCCCGGTGTCGCGGCGGTGCTGAGCGCGCTGCGCAAGCTGTTCAGGGAGCAACAGCCCCGGCTCGCCGGCCGCACCGCCGGGAGCGATCAGTAAAGTCCGCTCCACGCCGGCAAGACTTGGCTAACCATCCTTTTACTGCTGCGGGCGCATATTGCCGCAAAGCTCGTGAAGTCACGGGCCGCGGAGAGTGCGCCATGCGCCTGATCGAACTGTTCTGGAAGAACAATCGCGGCACCCTTGCCGCCGACATCGCCAAGGCCGGCGCGGCCATCGCCTTCCTATCGGTCATCGCCGCGAATTTCCTGTCGAGCCAGACCGCCTCGCTCGACAAGGAACGCATGGCCGCGGTCAGCCTCGCGGCCTCGAAGCGCCAGCCCACCGACCCAATGATCACCGGCTCGATCGGGCAGAGCGCGAATGCGACGAAGCTCGACCCCTGCGTCCTGCCGCGCTGACGACGATCAGCCAAGCCAGCGCAACAATTCCCCTGTCACCGCCTCAGGCGCTTCCAGCGTCGACAGATGGCCGCATTCCCCGACGATCGCGAGCCGTGCGCAAACGCCGACGAGACCGGCCATCTCCTGTGCCTCGGCGACAGGCGTGATCTGATCCTCCTCTCCGACCAGCACCAGCGTTGGGATCGATAGCCCCGCCAGCACCGGCCGCGAGTCCGGTCGCCGCATGATCGCCTTCTGCTGGCGCACGAACCCCTCGGCTCCGACCTCGTCAGCCATCTGCCGCACCAGCAGGCGTAGCGGCTCCTCGGTCAGGTGCGCTGGCGCGACAAGCTTCTGCCAGAGCAGCGTCGTGACGTTGTCGAAGGCGCCCTTCTCGGCCAGCGCGATCATCTGCTCGCGCGGAACGTTGGTATCCGGCGTGGCCGGCTTGGCACTGGTGTCGAGCAGGGCAAGCCGCGTCACGCGCTCCGGCGCCTGCCGCAGCACCTCGAACGCGACATAGCCGCCCATCGACAGCCCGCAGAGCGCGAAACGCGGTGGCGCAGCCGCAAGCAGGCGCTTCACGATGGCCGAAAGCGTATCGTCGCGGGTGTGATCGGCGACGAGGGTCGGGCGCCCATCGGCAAGCGCAGGCCATTGCGGGGCATAGAGCGCGGCGTTGCAACTCAGGCCGGGAACGAGAACAAGCGGCTCCTTCATGAGGCTAATATGGTCCTTCAATGGCTAGATGATTGACTTTGCCGCGTTTTCTTTGCATTCCACACGAGTCCGAAGGCGCGCAGGAACTGTCGTCGCGCCAACGTGGTGGTTGAGCAGGTCATCCCGCTGCGTTTCACCGACCCAGAAGAAGCACGATACGCGATGTCATTTGCCGAACTCGGCTTGAGCGAAAAGGTTCTGACGGCCGTCACGGCCGCGGGCTATAGCACGCCGACCCCCATCCAGGCCCAGGCCATTCCGCATGTCCTCGCCCGCAAGGACGTTCTGGGCATCGCCCAGACCGGCACCGGCAAGACCGCGGCCTTCACGCTGCCGATGCTAACCATCCTGGAGACGGGCCGCGCCCGGGCCCGGATGCCGCGCACGCTGATCCTTGAGCCGACGCGCGAGCTCGCGGCGCAGGTCGAGGAGAACTTCACCCGCTATGGCGTGAACCAGAAGCTTTCGGTGGCGCTGCTGATCGGCGGCGTCTCCTTCGGCGACCAGGACGCCAAGATCACCCGCGGCGTCGACGTGCTGATCGCGACGCCCGGCCGCCTGCTCGACCATGTCGAGCGCGGCAAGCTGCTATTGACCGGCGTCGAGCTCCTCGTCATCGACGAGGCCGACCGCATGCTCGACATGGGTTTCATCCCGGATATCGAGCGCGTCTGCAAGCTGGTTCCCTTCACCCGGCAGACGCTGTTCTTCACCGCGACGATGCCGCCGGAGATCACCCGCATCTCCGAGCAGTTCCTGCACAACCCGGTGCGCGTCGAGGTTTCCCGCCCCGCGACCGCGGCCACGACGATCACGCAGCGACTGATCGCCTCGAACGCACAGGATTTCGAGAAGCGCGAGACGCTGCGCAAGCTGATCAAGGGCGCGACCGATCTGCAGAACGCGATCGTCTTCTGCAACCGCAAGCGCGATGTCGCGACGCTGCACAAGTCGCTCCAGCGGCACGGCTTCCCCGCCGTGGCGCTCCATGGCGACATGGACCAGTACGCCCGCATGGCGGCGCTGGAATCCTTCCGCACCGGCGAGAATCCGATTCTGGTCGCCTCCGATGTCGCGGCGCGCGGCCTCGACATCCCGGCCGTCAGCCATGTCTTCAACTTCGACGTGCCGACCCATGCCGAGGATTATGTCCATCGCATCGGCCGCACCGGTCGCGCCGGGCGCGAAGGCGCCTCCTTCACCATCGTCACCCGCCATGACGACAAGCTTGTCGCCGCGATCGAGAAGCTGACCGGCCAGACCATCGCCTTCGAGGGCCCCGGCCTCGACGCCCTCCCCCCCGGCCAGCCGCGTGAGGAACGCCGTGGCGACCGGCGCGACGACAAGCGTTCGTCGTCCCGCGGTGGCCGCGGACGCCCGGAGCGTGGCGCACGCGCAGAATCCAGGCCTCCGCGCTCAGACGAGGCCGAGAGTGTGGCCGATACGCAGCGCAAGCCTCGCCGGGTGCCGATCCGGCCCGACTCCGAAACGGTCGCCCCGCCGCCCGCAGCGCGCAATCATGACGAGCCCCGTCGCGGACGCGGTTCACATGGCCGCGACGACGATGATGGTCCGCAGGTGAAGGGTTTGGGCGATCACGTCCCGGCCTTCCTGCTGCGTCCGGCCCGCGTCGGATAACGTTACGGCATCAACCCGTTTTTAACGACATCGACCTAGATTGCCTTTCGCCGCGTCGGGCTGACCTTCGCGGCGGACGGGCGCATGCCGCCGTATATACGGACAGGATGTCCCGCTTCGATTGTGTCAATCGAAGCTGTCGTGGCCGAAGGCCGCGAACCGGCTTCATACCGGGGTGGTGATGGCATGGACGACCTGGTTTCGGTTCCCGTCCGCACCGACGATCTCGCCGAGCGCGTCGTCGCGGCGATGCGCGAGCACGGCTCGCCGAGCTATCCCCGCGCCTTCGAGGTCTGGTACGCCCATCTCAGCGGCGAGATGCCGGCTGTCAGCGTCGCGATGAGCGCCATCCTCACCGGCAGTGACGGCAAGGTCACGGCCGCCGATATCGACAGCCTCTACGAGCGCTTCATCAGCAACGAACGCTTCTCGCGCCAGGCCGAGCGCACCAGCCTGCAGGTTTTGAGCGAGATCGACGCGATGATGGGGCTGGTCGACAAGGCGCTCGGCTCCAGCGAAATCTATCACGGCCGTCTCTGCGCCATGTCCGAGGACGTTCCGCCGACGACGGACCGGCACAAGCTGCGTGAATGGGTCGAGGCTCTGGTGATGTCGACCCGCGAAGAGGTCACGCGCAAGACGCAGCTCGAAGCGGAACTGCGCAACAGCTCCAACGAGATTCGCAATCTGCGCGAGGCTCTGGAATCGACCCGAGCAGAAGCCCTCACCGATCCGCTGACCGGCCTCGCCAATCGCCGCCATTTCGAGGAGATGCTACAGAAGTCGATCGATCAGGCGACCTTGCGCCGCGAGCCCTTCGCGCTGGTGATGGCCGATATCGACTTCTTCAAGCGCTTCAACGACGCCCACGGTCACCTGACTGGCGACCAGGTGCTGCGACTCGTCGCACGCACGATGAAGGACAAGTTCAAGGACAAGGCGGTCATCACCCGCTTCGGCGGCGAGGAATTCGCCATCATCCTGCCGGAAGCGGACTTGATCGCCGGCAAGTTCGGCGCCGAGACCGTCCGTCAGGCGTTGCTGACCCGCGAATTGATCAAGCGCTCGACCAACGAGAATCTCGGCCGCATCACCATCTCGCTCGGCGTCTCCAGCTATCGCCGCGGCGATACGGCGGGCTCTCTGGTGGACCGGGCCGACCAGGCCCTGATGCAGGCCAAACGCGACGGCCGCAATCGCACCGTCACCGAGGATGTGTTGGAGACGGCGAGCCGCGTCGCTTGACCTTGCGCGCCGCAGCCCGCGCGCAAGCCTCCCGAGCGAGCGCGACCCATCTCGCGAAGGCCTCGGCATCCTCCAGTGCTCTGCCCGGGAAGCTCCAGTAACTCGTCTCGCGCACGGCGCCGCGCATCGTGACCCGAAAGGGCTCGCTCCCAGCCTCGGCATAAAGCGGCCGCGTGGCATCGTCGGTCTTCAGGTAAACACGGCCGGCGACCGACAGCGCGAACATGGCATCGCCATCATAGACGCCGATGCCACCGAACATGCGACGCGTGCGGACGGGCAGAACCGGCGCAAAGAAGGCTTCGAGCTCCTTCGCCTCCACGGCTCAGCGCGCCGTCAGCGCACTTTCGCTGCGCGGCTTGATCTCGACAGATTCGCCGCAGCCGCAGGCCGAGACCTGATTGGGGTTGTTGAAGACGAAGGTCGAGGAAAACCGGTCCGTCTTGAAGTCGAGTTCGGTGCCGAGCAGGAACAGCACGGCCTTGGCGTCGACGACCACCGTCGCATCCTTGTCGGTCACGACATCGTCGCCCTTGTTGACCGCGTGCGCGATCTCGAAGGTGTATTCCATGCCGGCGCAGCCGCCCTTCTTGACGCCGACCCTGAGGCCGAGCGCCGGAGCATCCCCGCCAGTGGATTGCGCCATGATCTCGCGGATGCGGGCCGCCGCGGCATCGGTCAACGAAATGACCTTGAGGCCCGGTATCGAAAACATCTGTTTCCCTCCTCGACCGGGTTCAAGGCCCGGTGAAGCAAGACTGTCACCCCAACATAGGGATCGGCAGGGCTTTCGTCGAGATGGCGAGCGCACGCCATGCGCCCGCGTCCGGCCCCTGCCCGCCCAACGCATTGCGGAACGGTCCGGCTCATGCACTCTGGCGCTTAAGAATCCCCGAGGCCTCAAGACCTCTTCCAACCGGCAGGAAACCCATGGCGCATCGTCTGCATCGCCCCGAATCGCTGCACGCCCTCGTCCGGGACATGGTCGTGAAGGCCGGTTGGACTAAAGCGGAGGCGCAGGAGACTGCCGACCATCTCGTCCTGGCCAATCTTAGCGGTCATGACAGCCACGGCGTCGGCATGCTGCCGCTCTATTTCCAGTCGCTGGCGGATGGCAATCTCAGCCCGGCGTCGCAACCGGAGACGCGCGTCGACGCCGCGCCGTTCCTGATCATCGACGGCAAGATCGCGCTTGGCCAGCCCAACGCGCGCAACGCTGTCGACCAGGCGATCACGATGGCGCAGGCCGGCGGTGTCGCCATCGTCAACCTGCTCGATTCCCATCATATCGGCCGCATCGGCCATTATGCCGAGGTCGCGGCCGAGGCCGGATTGATCTCGTTCTTCTGGGTCAATGTCGCCGGCCGGCCGCCGATCGTCGCGCCTTATGCCGCGAAGGAAGCCCGCTTCGGCACCAATCCCCATGCGATCGGCGTCCCCGTGCCCGGCGGCGATCCCCTGATCCTCGACTTCGCCACCAGCCGCATGGCCCATGGCAAGGCCCGCGTCGCGCTCAACAAGGGCGAGCAAGTCCCGCCCGGCTACATCATCGACGGCGAGGGCCGCCCAACCACCGACCCGGCGCATGTCTTCGCCAGCCCGGACCATCCGCTCGGCGCGCTGCTGCCCTTCGGCGACCACAAGGGCGCCGGCCTCTCGCTGATCGCGGAACTGCTCTCGGCCGGCTTGATGGGCGCCGCGCGCATCGACCAGAAGCCGCAGAAGACCTGGGTCATCAACTCGCTCTTCGGCGTCATCATCGACCCGGCCCGGCTGGAGCCGGACGCCGAACTGCGCCGCAGCCGCACCGAGAGCTATCTCGCCTTCGTGCGGGCCGCCAAGCCGATGGATCCGGCCAATCCGGTGCTCGCGCCCGGCGACAAGGAGCGCAAGGTTAGGATCGAGCGGCAGGCGGCGGGCATCCCGCTCGACGACGAGACCTGGTCGCAGATCGTGGCGGCCGCCAGGCAGCACGGCATCGACGCCGAGAGCTACTGAAAGCATGTCGCCCGAAGCCTACAACGCCTTCTGCGCGAGCCTCCCCGCCACCAGCCATGTCGTGCAATGGGGCGGAGCTGATGTCTGGAAGGTCGGCGGCAAGGTCTTCGCCATCGGCCGGCAACAGGAGGATGGCGAGATGGCCGTCTCCTTCAAATGCTCGCCGATGGGTTTCGACATCCTCAGCGAGCAGCCGGGCCTCAGGCCGGCCCCCTATCTCGCCTCGCGCGGCATGAAATGGATCCAGTGGCTCACCGGCGAGAGCATGCCGGACGATGCCCTGTGCGACTATCTCGCCGAGAGCCACCGCCTCGCCGCCGCCGGGCTGACGAAGCGGGTGCGGGCCGAACTCGGCCTATAGCAGCGCCTCGCCCCGGAACATCGGCACGCAGCCGCCGCCGACCCGCGAGCGAAACCCGTCCGCGGCGCGGCGTGACGTGACGTTCAGCCGGCTCGGGCGGCCCATCTCGACACCCTGCGTGATGGTATAGGCAGCCTCGTCGCCGCCATCGAGCGACAGGAGCAGCGCGCCGAGCGTTGCGCTGGCGCTGCCGGTGGCAGGGTCTTCCCAGGTACCGGCCAGTGGCGCGAACATCCGCGCCCGGACCGCATTGCCGTCGCGGGCATAGAGGAACAGTGACAGCCGCCCTTGCAGTTCCGAATTCTGCCTTTCGAGCTTGCGGAACGCTGCGATATCGGGCGTCGCGCCGGCCAGCGCAGCCGGCGCGATCTGCGCCAGCACGAATTTCACGCCGAGCGAGGCCAGGACCGGCTTGTGAGCGCTGGTGACGATGTCAGAAGGAGCCACGCCCGCGCAAGAAGCGATGCCATCGACCGGCAGTTCGATGCCGAGCGACAGCGCCTGCGGCGCGGCGATCACAGCCCCGGTCACCGCGCCGGCCGCATCGCGCTCGACCGCGATCTCGACCAGCCCGGCCAACTGCTCGAAGCGCAGCACGCCGTTACGGTCGCGACCATGGCGGGCCAGCACGCAGGCCGTACCCACATTGGGATGGCCGGCGAAGGGCATTTCGGCGGTACGATGGAAGATGCGCACGCGTGCATCGTTCGTCGGGTCATCCGGCGGCAGGACGAAAGTCGTCTCGCTGTAGTTCATCTCCGCCGCGAGCGCCTGCATCTGGGCGTCCGAGAGGCCGCGCGCATCGGTAAAGACAGCGAGCTGGTTGCCGCCGAAGGGACGATCAGTGAAGACGTCGACGGTCTCGTAGGGAAAGCTGGGCATGGCAGGCTCCGGTGGCGACAGGCGTTCACCCCGTCTTGATGCCACCGTTACCCGGGCAGGAATAATGAAGGTCGATCATGCGATCGATCACGCACGCGAGCGATCGGCTTTCACCGTCACAGCAGGAAATGCAGGCCGAATCCGAGTATGACGAAGCCGGCCGCGACGACCTGCGCAACGAAGAGCGGCTTCAGCCGGAACGCCTGCTCCGCCTGGAATGCAGCACGCTCCAAACGGGACATCCGCTCGCGGGCCTTGAACTGCTCGGCAAGGCCGCTGGTTGGCCCGTCACGTTCGAGGTCCATCCGGACGGCGATGAAGCCGATGACGAGGCCGAGTACGCCGAGGCCGAAGAAACCGACCAGCCGCAAGGCGGCGTAGAAAACGCCGATCAGCAAGGCCGCCAGGAACGGAAAGACCAGATAGTCCCACTTCGTCGCGCGCATGCTTCATCATGCGCGAGAGCGAGGGAACGGTCCAGCCTCACCACATGTCGAGCGCGACGCGGGCCTCGTCGGACATGCGCGACTGATCCCAGGGCGGATCGAAGGTCATGTTGACGGTGACGCCGGCGACGCCCGGCACCGTGCTGACGGCATTCTCGACCCAGCCCGGCATCTCGCCGGCAACCGGGCAACCTGGCGCGGTCAGCGTCATGTCGATCGTGATCTGCCGATCGTCGGCGATATCGACGCGATAGATCAGGCCGAGCTCGTAGATGTCGGAGGGAATCTCGGGATCGTAGACCGTCTTCAGCGCGGCGACGATGTCGTCCGTCAACCGGTCGATCTCCTCCGGCGGCAGCGCATTTCCCTTGCCCATTGCGGGGGCGTTCGGCTTCAGGTCGTCGGTGACGCTGTCGGTCATCTCTTCAAATCCCGGTCAGGCGAACAGGCTCTCGGCCTTCCGCAGGGCATCGACCAGCTTGTCCACCTCTTCGAGCGTATTGTAGAGCCCGAAGGAGGCGCGGCAGGTCGATGTCACCCCATATCGTGCCAAAAGCGGCATGGCGCAATGGGTGCCGGCCCTGACGGCGACGCCGGCGCGGTCGATCACTGTCGCGATGTCATGGGCATGGGCGCCCTTCATCTCGAAGGCGACGATCGCGCCCTTCTCGCGTGCCTTGCCGAAGATGCGGATCGAGTTCATCTCGCCAAGGCGCTCCATGGCATAGGCGCCGAGCTTGGCCTCGTGGGCGGCGATGTTCTCGCGGCCGAGCGCCATCATGTAATCGAGCGCGGCACCCAGGCCGACCGCCTCGACGATCGCCGGCGTGCCGGACTCGAAGCGATGCGGCGGGTCGTTATAGGTCACACTGTCTTCGCTGACAGTGACGATCATCTCGCCGCCACCCTCGTAAGGCGGCAACTTGTCGAGCCATTCCTTCTTGCCCCAGAGGACGCCGGAGCCGGTCGGCCCATAAGTCTTGTGGCCGGTGAAGGCATAGAAGTCGCAGCCCAGCGCCTGCACGTCGACCGGCAGGTGCACGGCGCCCTGGCTGCCGTCCACCACCAGCGGAATGCCATATGAGCGGCAGATCGCGGCGACCTCGGCGATCGGGATGATCGTGCCGATCGCGTTCGACATCTGGGTCAGCGACACCACCTTGGTGCGTGGCGAGATCAGCTTCTCGAATTCCTCGATGAGGAAATTGCCGTCCTCGTCGATCGGCGCCCATTTGATCACCGCGCCATGGCGCTCGCGCCAGTAGTGCCAGGGCACGATGTTGGAATGGTGCTCCAGGATCGAGAGGATGATCTCGTCGCCTTCCTGGATCTGCAGATGGCGACCGAGCGAGGACGCCACCGTGTTGAGCGCGCCGGTGGAGGAGCGCGTGAACACGATCTCCTCCAGATGCGCCGCATTCAGGAAGCGGCGCGCGCTTTCGCGAGCCGCTTCATAGGCTTCCGTCGAAGCGTTGGCGAGATAGTGCAGGCCGCGATGGACATTGGCGTAGTCCTCCCGCATCAGCCGCGTCATCGCCTCGATCACCGCTTCCGGCTTCTGGGCCGAGGCGGCATTGTCGAGATAGACCAGCGGCTTGCCATAGACCTCCCGGCTCAGGATCGCGAAATCCTTGCGGATCGACTGGACGTCATAGGGCTTCGCCAGCGCGTTCATCGGTTCAGGCCTTTCCGGGCGTGGCGGGGGCCTTGTCGGCGACGAGCTCACCGCCATGGCCCCAGTCCTCGCGCTCGATCTCCTGGATCACGATATGGGTATTCTCAGGGTTCTTGCCGAGCACCTTGACCAGCGTTTCCGTGAATTCCTTCACGATCTGCGCCTTCTGCTGGCGCGAGGCGCCCTTCGTGATCTGGAGATTGATGTAGGGCATCAGACGGTGCTCACCTCGGAAGCGGCCTCGCGGGCCTTCAGCCACGTTTCGACCTCGCCGATCACGAGATCGCGCACATCCTCGTCGGTGATGAACTGGACAGCCTCGCCGGCGAAGGCCTGCAGCACCAGCGCCTCGGCCTGCGGCCGCGGCAGGCCGCGCGCCATCAAATAGAAAAGCTGGTCACCGTCGATCTGAGCGACCGTTGCGCCATGGCCGCAGACGACGTCGTCGGCGAAGATCTCAAGCTCGGGCTTGTTGTACATCGAGGCGCCGTCGTTGAGCAGCAGCGCGTTGCTCCTCATGCCGCCATCGGTCTTCTGCGCGTATTTGCGCACGATGACCTTGCCCTGGAACACGCCGGTGGCCTCGCCGCCCGCGATGGTCTTGAACAATTCGCGGCTGGTGCCATGCGGCACCTCATGGTCGACGATCAGGGTGACGTCGGAATGCTGCGCCTTGTTGATCAGGTTGACGCCGCGCAGGCCGATCTCGGTGTGCTCGCCCGCATAGCGGACGAAATGCTGCTGGCGCACCGTACCGGCATTGCAGATCAGCGCGAAGGAATCGAACTTCGCGTGAGCGCCGACCGTCGCGAGCAGGCTCTGCACCTCGACCGTCGCGGCCTGCTGGCGGGTGACGATGCGGACATGCTGGATCTCGCTCTCGTCGCCAGTCTCGAAGACGATGGCGCCATTGATCTGCTGCGCGGCAGTGCCGGCGGCTTCGCTGACCTCGACGATCGTGCCCTTGACGCCCTTTCCAGCCAGCACGACCGAGCGATGGAACACCGCCCGCTCATCCTCGCCGGAAGCGAGCGAGACGATCACGATCCGCTGCTCCAGCTCGACGCCATCGGCGATCTCGACGAAGACACCATCACGCATCAGCGCGGTATTGAGCGCGAGGCCCATGTCGTCATCGCCGACAGAAGGGCCGGCCAGGATGCGGGTCAGGTCCTCGCGCGGCGAAACCAGCGCCTCGGCAAGCGACTGCACCGAGACGCCCTCGGGGATCGCATCGAGCGTGGAAAACTCCGGTGCAAAAATGCCATCGACCAGCACGAGGCGCAGGCCGTCGAGCTTCAGCGCGGCCAGGCGAGCCTTGACCGCCGCCGTGACGGCCACGCCGCCGGCAAGCGGACGCGCCTCGCGCAGCAGCGTGCGCAGGTCGGTATAGCGCCAGGATTCGAGCCGGCGATGCGGCAGGCCCTTGGCCTCGAAGCCGGCGAAGGCATTCTCGCGCAGCTTGCGCACGGCCGGGCCGCCGGGCAGCTCGGCCTTGCTGTCAGCGTATTGCTGGACGAGCTGCTGTTCGGCAGCCGTCTTCAGCGGAGTGACGATGGCCATCAGGCGGCCTCCCCATAGGCCGCATAACCCGACTTCTCGAGCTCCAGAGCCAGTTCCTTACCGCCCGTCTTCACGATCCGACCCTTCGACATCACGTGGACGGTGTCCGGAACGATATGGTCGAGCAGGCGCTGATAGTGGGTGATGACGAGGAAGCCGCGGTTCTTGTCGCGGAGCGCATTCACGCCCTCGGCGACGATGCGCAGCGCGTCGATGTCGAGGCCGGAATCGGTCTCGTCGAGGATGCACATGGACGGCGAAAGCAGAGCCATCTGAAGGATTTCCATCCGCTTCTTCTCACCGCCGGAGAAGCCGACATTGAGCGGGCGGCGCAGCATGTCCTTGGCGATGCCGAGCTTATCGGCGGCGGCGTTGACCTGCTTGATGAAATCGGGCGTCAGCAATTCGTCCTGGCCGCGCGCCTTGCGCTGCGCGTTCATCGCGGCCTTCAGGAAGGTCATGGTGGCGACGCCGGGAATCTCCAGCGGGTACTGGAAGGCCAGGAAGATGCCGGCGGCGGCGCGGGCATCGGCCTCCATCTCCAGCACGTTCTCGCCGTTGAGCAGGATCTCGCCGTCGAGGACCTCATAGTCCTCCTTGCCGGCGATGACATAGCTCAGCGTCGACTTGCCGGAGCCGTTCGGCCCCATGATGGCGGCGACCTCGCCGTCGTTCACGGTGAGGTTCAGGCCGTTGAGGATCTGCTTGTCCTCGTCGGCGATCTTGACGACCAGATTGCGAATTTCGAGCATCGTTTCGTTCCTGTGTCATCCCGTGCGCGGTGCAGTGCGAAGCGATGCGCCGCAGACCCGGGATCGTTTTGTCCAGTGATGGTCCTGATGACGGTCCCGTGTCTGCGGAGCGGCACTTTCGTGCTGCGCCGCGCACGGGATGACCGCCCTTATCCAACCGAGCCTTCGAGCGAGATCGTGATCAGCTTCTGCGCCTCGACGGCAAATTCCATCGGGAGCTGCTGCAGCACCTCCTTGACGAAGCCGTTGACGATCAGCGCCACCGCCTCTTCCTCGGAAAGGCCGCGCTGCTGGCAGTAGAACATCTGGTCCTCGCCGATCTTCGACGTGGTCGCCTCATGCTCGAAGATCGCCGTCGCGGTCTTGGCCTCGATATAGGGGATGGTGTGCGCGCCGCACTGGTCGCCGATCAGGAGCGAGTCGCAGTTGGTGAAGTTGCGCGCGCCGGTCGCCTTGCGATGGGCCGAGACGATGCCGCGATAGGTCGAGTCCGACTTGCCGGCGGCGATGCCCTTGGCGATGATCTTCGAGGTCGTGTTCTTGCCGAGATGCAGCATCTTGGTGCCGCTATCGACCTGCTGCATGCCGTTCGACACCGCGATCGAGTAGAACTCGCCGCGCGAGCCGTCGCCGCGCAGGATGCAGGACGGGTATTTCCAGGTGATGGCCGAGCCGGTCTCGACCTGCGTCCACGAGATCTTCGAGTTCTTGCCACGGCAATCGCCGCGCTTGGTCACGAAGTTGTAGATGCCGCCCTTGCCCTCGGCATCGCCAGGGAACCAGTTCTGCACGGTCGAGTACTTGATCTCGGCATCATCCAGCGCGATCAGCTCGACCACCGCGGCGTGGAGCTGGTTCTCGTCGCGCTTGGGCGCCGTGCAGCCTTCGAGATAGCTGACATAGGCGCCCTCGTCGGCGATGATCAGCGTGCGCTCGAACTGGCCGGTATTCTGCTCGTTGATGCGGAAATAGGTCGACAGTTCCATCGGGCAGCGCACGCCCTTGGGGATGTAGACGAAGGAGCCGTCGGTGAAGACCGCGCTGTTCAGCGTCGCGAAATAGTTGTCCGTCACCGGAACGACCGTCGCGAGGTACTTTTTCACCAGCTCGGGATGCTCCTGGATCGCTTCGGAGATCGAGCAGAAAATCACGCCGGCCTGCGCCAGCTCCTTCTTGAAGGTGGTGACCACCGAGACGGAGTCGAAGACGGCATCGACCGCGACACGGTTTTCCGGCGCCACGCCGGCGAGAATCTCCTGCTCGCGCAGAGGGATACCGAGCTTCTTGTAGGTCTCGAGGATCGCCGGATCGACCTCGTCGAGCGATTGCGGCGAGGCGCCCTTCTTCGGTGCGGCGTAGTAGTAAAGGTCCTGGTAGTCGATCGGCGGATAGTTCACGCGCGACCAGGTCGGCTCGGTCATGGTCTTCCAGCGGCGGAAGGCGTCGAGCCGCCATTCCAGCATCCATTCCGGCTCGTTCTTACGCGCCGAGATATAGCGGACCGTGTCCTCGGTGAGGCCCTTGGCCGGCTTGTCGACCTCCAGCTCCGTGACGAAGCCGTATTTGTACTCGGTCACGTCGATCGACTTGACCTGATCGATGGTCTCCTGGACCGCTGCCATTTCTCAGTCTCCAGTGCGGGTTCAAGGCCCGCCGGTTTGGTCTTCGTGTTGCGGAACGCGTCAGGCGGCAGCCCGGGCGCCCCGATCGGCTTGCGCGGCCACGAGCTTTTCGTAGGCCGCGAGAAAGAGATCGATATCAGCCTCGCAGGTGGTCCATCCGAGCGAGGCCCGCAAGGCCCCTGCGCTCATGGCGGGGTCGATTTTCATCGCATCGAGCACATGCGAGCGCTTGACCTTGCCCGAGGAGCAGGCCGAGCCGGACGAAAGCGCGGCGCCAGCGAGATCGAGCTTGATCAGCACGGTCTCGGCCTTGAAGCCCGGCGTCGCGAAGGCGCTGGTATTGGGCAGGCGCGGCGCGGCCTGAGCGAAGATCGCCGTCTCCGGCGACAGCGCAGCGAGACCCGCCTCCAGGTGATCACGGAGCCCCGCCAATCGCTTCGCCTCTCCGGCCTGATGCTTGCCGGCGATCTCGGCCGCCGCGCCGAAGCCGATGATCCCCGGCAGGTTTTCGGTTCCGGCGCGCCAGCCGCGCTCCTGCCCGCCGCCGCGCATCGGCTTCTCAGTGAGTTCGAGCGCGCCCGTCCTGAAGACGATCGCGCCGATGCCCTTCGGCCCGCCGATCTTGTGCGCCGAGAGCGTCAGCACATCGGCGCCGAGTGTCATGATGTCGATGGCGATCTTGCCGGCTGCCTGCACGGCGTCGCTATGCAGCAGACCGCCATGGCGATGCACGATCGCGGCCGCGTCGGCGATCGGCTGGATCACCCCGGTCTCGTTATTCGCGAGATGGATCGAGACGAGCGCCCGCGCGCCGGGGTTGTCAGTGACGAAACGCGTCAGCCGTGCATCCAGCCAGGAGAGGTCGACCAAGCCGTTTGCATCGACCGGGATGGCTTCGACCGCACCGGCCGAGAAACGATGCCCTTCACGGACGCAGGCATGTTCGGTCGCGCTGTGAAGCAGAAGCGTCGCAGGCGTCCGCACGCAGTCACGGCCGCCGTCGCAATCCATCAGGCCGGGCGAGAGCACGGCGACATTCGCTTCCGTGCCGCCGCTGGTGAAGACGACATTCGAGGCCTTGGCGCCGACGAGCCTCGCGACCTGCTCGCGCGCCCGCTCCATGGCGGCCCGCGCAGCGCGTCCCTCGCCATGGACAGAGGACGGATTGCCCGGCAGCGTCAACGCATGCGCGACCGCTTCCACCACCTCCGGGCGCACCGGGGTCGTGGCGTTATGGTCGAGATAGGCGCGTCCCGCCGTCACGATCCTGCCTGCTCCATTCTCGTCATTACCGCGCACCGATAGGAAATGCTTGAAATCGCACCTGTGCGCTGTGCTATAGCCGCCCATCCGAACCGGCCGGAAGGGTCGAAACGCGGTTCGCTCTCGCGATCCACCGTTTTGTTCTCGACTTGTTCACGGCTGTTAGAACTATTCTAAGCGCCCTTCATCTAGGGCGCGCATGGTGGCGCCGTCAAGGGTGGCCGGGTTTCGAGCAGGCATGCGCCCGCTTTCTGCCCGCCCGCGCCGGCACTGCCGCAAGAAGCGGTGAGACGATGCCAGAGGTTATCTTCAACGGGCCGGCAGGCCGGATCGAGGGTCGCTACCAGCCCGCCAAGAAGCGGGGTGCGCCGCTCGCGATCATCCTGCACCCGCACCCGCAATTCGGCGGGACGATGAACAACCAGATCGTCTACAACCTGTTCTACACCTTCGTGAACCGCGGCTTCTCGGCGCTGCGCTTCAATTTCCGCGGCGTCGGCCGCAGCCAGGGCCATTTCGACCATGGCGCGGGTGAGCTCTCGGATGCCGCCGCAGCGCTCGACTGGATGCAGGCGCTCAACCCCGAGGCCAAGAGCTGCTGGATCTCCGGCGTCTCCTTCGGCGCCTGGATCGGCATGCAGCTCCTGATGCGTCGCCCCGAGATCGAGGGCTTCCTCTCGATCGCGGCAATGGCCAACCGCTACGACTTCTCGTTCCTGGCGCCCTGCCCGTCCTCCGGCCTGTTCGTCCATGGCTCGGAGGATCGCGTCGCTCCGGTCAAGGAAGTCATGGCGGTGATCGAGAAGGTGAAGACCCAGAAGGGCATCCAGATCGAGCATACGGTCGTGGAGGGCGCCAACCACTTCTTCGACGGCAAGGTTGACGTGCTGATGAGCCAGGTCGGAGCCTATCTCGACGCCAAGGTCGGGCCCGAGATTCTCAAGACCGAGCAGGAACAGGCCTGAGCCTGCCCGCTCAAGGAGACGGGCGGACCAGCCCCCGGCTCGACGCCATGACGGGCAGCGTCATCTGCGCTGCCCGCGCCTCCGCCAGAATCCAGTCGCGAAACAGCCTGATCTTGCGCTCGCGCTGGCGCTCCGTCGGGTAAACGATCCAATAGGCCCATTCGTCGCTGACCGCGTGCTCGACTGCATAGACGAGCCGCCCGGCCGCGATGTCGTAGGCAAAGAGCTCCGGCACGGCCATCGCGACGCCATGCCCGCGCATCGCCGCCTGGACGCTCATCGCCTGCATCTCCAGAGACATCGTCCGCCCGCCCGGCCGGGGCATGTCGAGGCCGAGATCGGCGAACCAATCCTTCCACGCCCCCTCTTCGGCACTGAGCATCGGCGCCCGCAGCAGGTCGGCCGGCTCGCGCAGTTGCAGCCGCTCGCGCAGCTCCGGCGAACAGAGCGGCGCGTAATGGCAATCGAACAGCTTTTCCGCCGTCACGCCCGGCCATGAGCCCGGTCCGTAGCGCACGGCGAGATCGACCGCCTCGGTGGTGAAGTCGACGAGATGCTGCGAGGTCCGGACGCGCACGGCGAATTGCGGGTTCTCCATCTGGAACTGCGCCAGCCTTGGCGACAGCCAGGTGATTGCCATCGTCTGCAACGAGGAGATCGTCAGAACCGTCTGGTTCTCCTCGCAGATGTCGCGGAACACCGTCCCGATATCGGTGAGCGCTTTGCCGACCGGCCCGGCGAGCCGCTGGCCGATCGCCGTCAGCACGACCTGGCGCGGCTGGCGCAGGAAGAGCGGCGCCCCGACGCGATCTTCCAGCAACCTGATCTGATAGCTCACCGCCGCCTGCGTCATGCCAAGCTCCTCGGCGGCGCGGGTGAAGTTTTGATGGCGCGCCGCCGCCTCGAACACGCGGACCGCTGCGAGGGGCGGGAGCTTGGGCGGCGGCGGGTGCGAGGGCATGAAGAAACATAAGCCCTGTTTATGGCAGGTGACAATCTTCCGCTTTGTGCCGGCGCCCCGCATGGCCCAGATTCATCCTCACAAAGCGGGCGGTAGCGCCTGCGCCCCAGAGGATCACATCATGACCTGCGCCTCCCATGCGGCGCCGCTGGAGACATCCAGCGGCTCGTCCCTTCTGCACGGCCTGCGGACACTCTGGCAGCGCCACGCGGCTGCGATCCGCACCCAGCACCATCTCGCGACGCTCGACAGCCACGCGCTCTGCGATCTCGGCCTTTCGCGCGATATCGTGGAGCCGCCACACCCGCGTGACACCGCCGATATCTGGCTCGGCCGCATCCCCGGGTGAGGTCGGAAGAGCCTTTGCAACAAAAGCGATTTCCACTTTTCGGCCCGATGCTCTAGACGACGGCAGAACGACATCCAGCAGATCGCAAGCCGCCATGACCACCTACAAGTCCGATTTCCTGCGCGTTCTCAACGAGCGCGGCCTCATCCATCAGGTCTCCGATGCCGAGGGCCTCGATGCGCTGTGCCGGCAGGGAACGCAGACGGCCTATGTCGGCTATGACGCGACTGCGACCTCGATCCATATCGGCAACCTGATCTCGTTGACGATGCTCTACTGGTTCCAGGAGACCGGTCACCGCCCGATCACGCTGATGGGCGGCGGCACCTCCATGGTCGGCGACCCCTCCTTCCGCGACGACCAGCGCAAGCTGCTGACCGTCGAGGAGATCGCGACCAATATCGAGAGCATCAAGCGGGTCTTCGGCCGCATCCTGCGCTATGGCGACGGGCCGACCGACGCGATGATGGCCAACAATGCGGACTGGCTGCTCAAGCTGAACTATGTCGAGTTCCTGCGCGATGTCGGCCGGCATTTCTCGGTCAATCGCATGCTCTCCTTCGATTCGGTGAAGCTCAGGCTCGACCGCGAGCAGTCGCTGTCCTTCCTCGAATTCAACTACATGATCATGCAGGGCTACGACTTCACGGAGCTCAACCGGCGCCATGGCTGCCGCCTGCAGATGGGCGGCTCCGACCAGTGGGGCAACATCATCAACGGCGTCGACCTCTCGCACCGGATGGGCGGCCCACAGCTCTACTGCCTGACGACGCCGCTGCTGACGACCGCCTCCGGCGCGAAGATGGGCAAGACCGCCAATGGCGCGGTCTGGCTCAATGCCGACGTCTTCAGCCCCTATGATTTCTGGCAGTATTTCCGCAACACCGAGGACGCCGATGTCGGCCGCTTCCTCAAGGTGTTCACGCGCCTGCCGCTCGACGAGATCGCCAGGCTTGCCGCGCTGGGTGGCGCCGAGCTGAACGAGGCGAAGAAGATCCTCGCCACCGAGATTACCGCGATTGTCCATGGCCGCGAGGCGGCCGAGGCTGCGTCCGAGACGGCGCGCAAGACCTTCGAGGAAGGCTCGCTCGCAGCCGACCTACCCACCGTCGCCATCCCGCGCGGTGAGGTCGAGGCCGGCCTCGGCGTGCTCAACGCCTTCGTCAAGGCAGGCCTCGTGCCCTCGACCGGCGAGGCGCGTCGTCAGGTCAAGGCCGGCGGCTTGCGCGTCAACGACGTGGTGGTGACGGACGAGCGCGCCTCGTTCGGCCTCGCCGACCTCACGTCGGAAGGCGTGATCAAGCTTTCCTTCGGCAAGAAGAAGCACATCCTGCTGCGTCCGGAATAAGGACGCTGCGGTAGCGCGATCGCTATAAGGCTCGTGTCATCCAGCACGCGCTGCGACACGAAGTGCTGCTGCGCAGATGCGGGACCGTCATCAGGATAAGGCGCCCTATCGTAACGCGGTCCCGTGTCTGCGGCGCACCGCTGCGCGCTGCACCGTGCACGGGATGACAGCGTGGTCCCACGAACGGGTGCCTCAGCGCGGCTGCGTCTGCCGCGGCTGGACCGGCCGCTGCGCCGGCGCGCCGCCAAGCGGATCGACGAAGCGGCGCAGGATGCCGGGCGCCAGCGCCGACAACGGATTGATCGACATGGTCGGCGCGCTGGCGGCGCCCGAGATTCGGAAATTCACCGCGAATAACCCGCCATACTGGCTGCCGCCGCCCAGCAATGCACCAACCACTGGAACCTGCGCGAAGGCGTTGTTAAAGGCGTAGCCGGGCACGAAGGTCCCGCCGATATCGACGCGGTCGCGGCCGTAATCGACATGGCCCTGCAGCGTGAAGCCGACCTGCTGGCCCCAGATCACCATGTCGGAAACGTCGAGCCGGCTGGCGGAGCGGGTGAATTCCGCCTTGAGCTTGGTGAAAGCGACCTCGCTGACATCGATCCGCGGCTCGGCCGCATTGTCGCCCGCGAAGGTATTCGACGATTGCGCACCGACGACCCGCCGCAAGGCGGGCTCGTCGCGGACCATGAAATTGCGGAACAGCAGGTCGCCGCTCTGATTCTCGCCAGGCCCCAATGTCAGCATGAGATCGCCGCCATAGGCCTTGTTGTAGAGGTCGAGGAAACGCAGCAGCGAACCGCCATTCTCCGACTGGACGACGAGCTGCCCACCCTCGCCCTGGCGGCCTTGCCGGGCGGTGACGTCGGCCTTCCCGATCCGCCCCTGGAAGTTCGCGGTGCGGATATCGCCGCCTCGCTTGGCGAATTTCAGCGTTCCGCTGGTGATCGCCTCGTTGTTGAAGCCGGTCAGGATCGGCACGTCGAGATCGACGTCGTAGTCGGCCCCCTTGCCGCCGGACTTGTCGCCCTTGCCACCCGAACCGGGGCTTTGCAGGTCCTTGATGAAGGGGCGCAGGTCCGCGACCGCACCACGTACGACCAGCTTGACGACATTCCCGTCCCGCTTCGCATCGATCTTCAGATTGTCGCCGGGCGACAGGCGGAACTGCGAGAAGTTCGCGGCATCCAGCCCGTTCTGCTTGTTCAGCTCGATCCGCCCCTTGATCAGGGCCGAGCCCGCCTCGAGCGAGAAATCCTCGAGATCCGGCCCATCCGGATCCACGGCATAGGCGAAGCTGACCTTGCCGGGCCGCCCGGCCGGCTTGCTCAATCCGGGCAGGACACCGTCGAGCGCGACCTTGGCGAGATCGATCTCGACCCGGGGCGGCAGTTCCGGGGTCTTGCCCAGCGGCTTCGTCACCTTCACCGGCAGCGTCCCGGTAATCCCGGTATCGGCACCGAACCCGCGCCGTTGCCTTGCCGCGGCGTCGAGGGCGAGCTGCAAGGTCGCCTCGCCCTGCCCCTTGCCGTTCTGCTTGAGCTCGACCTGCGCCTTGTCGCCACCGACCCGCGCATCGCCTCGCAAGAGCAGTCCGTTGCGGTCGACATTGACGGTGAAAGCGCCGGCTTCGAGCTTCTCCGTGCCGAGAAGCGTATCGGAGGCGACATTCGCCAGCGTGCCCGTGCCGGTCACGACGACCTCGTCTGGCTTCAGGTCGTCGGCAAGCGGCAGCGTGATGCCGACCTTGAGATCGCTGGTGCCCTTGATCGTGGCGGGATCGATCTTGCCGGGGCTGAAATCCTTAAGTGCTGGGAAGGCGAACAGGGCCGCGAGCGCATCCATCGAGCCCTGCGCACGAAAACCGATCCGGGCCTGTGCGCGGTGTTGATGGTATTCGGGCATGGCGAAGCTGCCTTCGCTCAGCTGGAGCTGGCGGCCGCCGCCGAGCTCGGCCGTCGCCTTGCCGATGGCGAGCTGGACGGTGCGGCCCCCGACACGGCCGGTCACGGTCGCATCGACCAGCGGCGGCAGCCCTGGGTCAGGGAGATAACGGACGCGGTCGGCATCGATCATCACCGAGAGCGAGGCGTCCGGCATGCCCTCGTCCTTGACCAGGCGGGCATGGTCCTCTGGCGCCAGGTCGAGATCGACCGACAGCGTCTTGAGGCGCCCGGAGGCGAGCTGCCGCCGTAGCGTGTCATGCACCTGCGGCGAGGTGAAACCGGGCCAGATCGCCAGCAGCGCACGGGCATCGGAATTCACCGCCTTGATGGCGAAGCGCTGCAGCGGGGAGCTGCCCACGCGCTGGACGAAGGCCGACAGGTCGACCGAAGCCGCCGGCCCGCGCAGCGAGGCCGAATCGATGGTCACCGCATTATTGGCCGGGTCGAGCTTCAACGCGGCCTTCAGGCTGTCGATCTGGACCGGCGGATCGGCATCGATGCCCGCAAGCTGGCCCTTGGCATCCAGTGCAATGCGCCAGCCGCCATTGTCCTCGCGCAGCGAGCCCGTTCCCGAAAACTGCGTCGCTCCGGCCTTGAACTCGGCGCGGGTGATGTTGAGCTCGGAGAGGTCCGCTCCACTCGCCAGTTCAAGCTCAGCGGAATCGACGGCGAAGGACGAAATCGGCGCATCGGGGAATCGCAAAGTGCCGGAGCGCACCCCGACGCGCGCCGTGATCGACTTCTTGCCGTCCGGGGACTGCCTGAGGGTCGCGCGGCCTTGCAGTGGCAGGCCTTCTAAGCGAACGCCGCCTGTTCCGAACGCCAGTTCGACGGCTTCCGCGGGCTCGAAGCGAACGATATCGATATCGGCGCGCTGGGTGCCGTCGGCCTCCGTCGAGAGGTCCACCGCGAGTTCCTTCCAGCGCTGGCCGGTCCGCCCCTTCATCGTCATCCGGGTGCCGCGATCGGCGATGCGCGTCAGCTTGATCTCGACATCCTCGAGCCCGGCTTTCTGACGCCCGTCGGGATCGACCAGGGACAGCCGCGCGCCGTTCATGCCGGCTTCCTCGAGCGAGCCCAGGAAGCCGTCGCCGCGCGCCAGGGTCGAGATCGCCCCCATGATGCCGGTGAAGGCATTCCATTGCGCGGCATCGGGCAGGGTCGGCTGCGGCGGCGTCTCGGCCGGCGCGGAATCGGCGTTGACCACGAGCGCGCCGCCCTTGGTGACACCGAGCCGGACATTGACGCCGCGCAGATCGACCGAGACAAGCTTGATATCGCCCGTGAGCAACGCCATCGGCGCATAGCCGAGCACGGCCTCCGGTGCCCGGATCACCGCGCCGCTGACATGCTGAAACGTGACCTGCCGGACCTTGAGCTGCGACCGCCCGTCGATGCGTCCAAGCTCGGCCGAAGCCGCCGTGACCTTCCAGTCCGGGCCAAGCCGCTCCTCGATCGCCGCGGTGATGCGCCCTTCGAAGCCGGACAGCGGCACGATGCCCGTGACGAGAAGCGTCGCGGCCGCCCCCGCCAGAACCACGAGGGCGACCGTCACGGCGACACAAATGAAGGCGAGCCCGGCCTTGGCCCGCCGCTTCACCGTCTCGACATCGCAGGCTTCACCGGCAGGCAAGACATCTTCCCGCCCCGCAGCCGCAGCCTTTGCTTCCTGGTCCGACAAAATCCGCGTGGTCCTTTTCGGCGCCTGTGCCGGTTCGTGTCAGGTTGCGGCCGATCGCCCCTTGCCGCAATCCCGGAAGGCAGCATGCATGTCGATGCGGTCAGGCGAAGCGATTCGGCAATCCGGAAACGGAAACGTCCAAGGATTCGCCGGGTTCCAGCCGCGAGTCAGCTTGCCAAGCCGGACCGCGCGCTCCATGCAGTGGGAAGGCGACGAAAGGAAGGCGGCAGCCATGACTTTACAGGAAGGTGACCCGGCACCCGACTTCACGCTGCCGCGCGACGGGGGCGGCGAAATCAGCCTCGGCGCGCTGCGCGGTCGCAAGATCGTGCTCTACGCCTATCCTAAGGACAACACCCCGGCCTGCACCGAGGAGGCGATCGCCTTCAATCGCCTGCGCCAGGAATTCGCCGCCTGCGGCACCGAGATCATCGGCGTTTCGCCCGATTCCACGAAAAAGCACGTCAATTTCAAGCGCAAATACGAGCTCGATTTCCCGCTCATGGCCGACGAGGCGCAAGCCCTCGCGAATGCCTACGGCATCTGGGTCGAGAAGAGCATGTATGGGCGCAGCTATATGGGGGTCGAGCGCTCGACCTTCCTGATCGACGCCGATGGGCGCCTCGCCCGGATCTGGCGCAAGGTGAAGGTCGCGGGCCACGCCGAGGAGGTGTTGGCAGCGGCGCAGGCGCTGTGAAGATTACAGCATTGCGCAGGCGTTGCACGGGCCGGAATTTGCGAAAGATTAACCCTAACAATGTCTGATGACGGTATCGGCAGCGTGATTACCGGTTCCGCGTATGCATCATCAGTCTCAGCCCGCCCCTGCCCTCTCGGCCATCGGTCTCGTCTCCCACAAGACCTATACGTTGCGCCGCTCCACGATGCTCGCGGGGCTGGCCTGGCTGGCCCTCAGCACGGCCTGCAGCGGCGGCGCCGGCTGGTACATCCTCAGCCGCGACGACCTCGCCGCCCGGCTGATCGCCCGCGAGACGTCGCGCCAATACGCCTATGAGGATCGGATCTCCGCGCTGCGCGCCGATATTGATCGCTATGCCAGCCGCGCCCTCCTCGACCAGGACGGCGTCGAATCGCGGGTCGACGAGCTCGCCAGTCGGCAGGCGGAGCTCGAATCGCGCCAGTCGCTGGTCGCGGCCCTCACAGACACCATGCAGTCCAACGGCCTGATGCCGGCCGCCGCGAAGCTGCCACTGCGCTCGCAGGTCATCAAGCCCGGCGAGCCGATCCGCGCCTCCGGCGTGACCAGCTTCGCCCCGATCCTGCCGGGCAAGCCGACGCCGGCGCCGGAGACGCCTTCGCTGCGCGGCGCCGATGGCGGCGGCTGGCAGTCTGGCGAAACTCCGCCTGAGCCCCCGGCCAAGCGGGTCGACGCGGCCCTGACCAAGCTCGACGGCGCTATGGCGAGAACCTCGGATGCCCAGCTCGCGGCGCTGAAGGACATGGACGAGACCCTCGCTGCGACGCAGAAGCGCCTGCGCAGCGCGCTCGCTGAAACCGGGCTCGACGCCGATCGCCTCGCCGCACCGGCCACGGCTACCGGCGGCATGGGCGGCCCACTCATCCCTGTGAAGCTCGATTCGTCGGAAGGCGCCTTCGCCGCGACCCTCAACGCCCTCCAGCCGCGCATGGCCTCGGTCATTCGCCTGCGCGGCGTGATCGACCAGTTGCCATTGGCCCGGCCGATGGCCGGCGATCATGACTTCACTTCGAATTTCGGCTACCGCACCGATCCGTTCACCCGCGGCCTCGCTATGCATACCGGTGTCGATTTCCGGGCCGAGACCGGCTCCCCGATCATGGCGACGGCGCCCGGCAAGGTCGTGGCCGCGGAATATAATGGCGGCTACGGCAACATGGTCGAAGTCGAGCATGCCAATGGCTTGAGCACCCGCTACGCCCATATGTCGGCGATCTCGGTCTCGATCGGGCAGATGGTGAAGGCTGGCACGGTTGTCGGGCGGGTCGGCACCACCGGCCGCTCGACCGGCCCGCATCTGCATTACGAAACCCGGATCAACGAGGAGCCGGTCGACCCGACCCGCTTCCTGCGCGCCGGCAGCAAGCTGCTCGCGAACGCGCGCTGAGAGAACAAGTCAGAAACGAAGAAGGCCGCGCTCCAGGCGCGGCCTTCTCTTTTGCGGTCCTGCTCGAACCGGAAGCTAGTCGATATCCTCGACCTCAACCTCGGTGCCGTAGACGCGCTGCGCCAGCGACGCCTCCATGAAAGGATCGAGAGCACCGTCGAGCACCTCGGACGGCGCCGTCGAACTCACGCCCGTGCGCAGGTCCTTCACGAGCTGATAGGGCTGCAGCACATAGGAGCGAATCTGGTGGCCCCAGCCGATATCGGTCTTTGAGGCCTGCTCGGCATTGGCCTTCTCTTCCCGCTTCTTCAGCTCGACCTCGTAGAGGCGGGCACGCAGCATGTCCCAGGCCTTGGCCCGGTTCTTGTGCTGGGAACGCTCCTGCTGGCAGGAGACCGCGATGCCGGTCGGGATATGCGTGATGCGCACGGCCGAATCCGTCGTGTTGATGTGCTGGCCGCCGGCTCCCTGCGCGCGATAGGTGTCGATGCGGCAGTCGGACTCGTTGATGTCGATGACGATGCGATCGTCGACGACCGGATAGACCCAGATCGACGCGAACGAGGTCTGCCGCCTGGCATTCGAATCGAAGGGCGAGATGCGCACCAGCCGGTGCACGCCCGATTCGGTCTTCAGCCAGCCATAGGCGTTATGGCCCTTGAACTGCAGGGTCGCCGACTTGATGCCGGCGGTGTCGCCGTCCTGGTATTCGAGCGTCTCGACCTTGAATTTACGCCGCTCGCCCCAGCGCCGATACATGCGCAAAAGCATCTCGGCCCAGTCCTGGCTCTCGGTGCCGCCCGCGCCGGGATGGATTTCGACATAGGTGTCGAGCATATCGGCCTCGCCGGAGAGCAAGGTCTCGACCTGGAGCCGGGCCGCTTCATCCTGAACGGCCTTGATCGCCTGCTCACCCTCGGTGACGGTGGCGTCGTCGCCTTCCATCTCGCCGAGTTCGATCAGTGTCAGCGCGTCGTCGAGCTCGCGCTCGAGCTTGCCGATGCCCTCGATCTGGGTTTCCAGCGAGGTGCGCTCGCGCATCAGCTTCTGCGCGGCTTCGGCATCGTTCCAGAAATCGGGCCCCTCGGAGAGGGCGTTAAGTTCCGCTAGGCGGCGCTGGGCTTGATCCCAGTCAAAGATGCCTCCTCAGCAGTCCGATCGACTGCTTGGCGTTATCGAGCTGCGTCTGGATTTCGGGGCGCATGATTCCGTCTGGACGTCCTTGTGAGCTTGCTTGGTGGCTGAGATAGGGGCGAACGCGCCGGCTGTAAACGCCCGAGACATCGCCGGACCGCAACAGCAGGATACTCGCCCTCAAAAGACTACGCCCCGGGGCGAGCCCCGGGCGCCTGAAATTGCCAGGCGGATGCTCAGTAAAGCCCGCCGGTGCCGGAGCCGACGGCGCGGCCGCCGCCACCCGGGCCGACATTGAGTGGCGCGCTGCCGTCTCCCGCGGCTCCGATCACCGAATAGCTGTCCGGCGGCGCCGTGCCGGGCTTGAAGGCCTCGAGGATGCCGCCTTCTCCGCCGGCGCGCATGCCGGTGCGGGGATCGACGCGGATCAGCTTGATGCCGGCCGGGACACGGAATGGAGTCGCCGGCTTGTCCTTCAGCGCGACGGTCATGAAGTCGCGGAAGATCGGCGCGGCATACTGGCCGGCGGTCGCCGAGGTGCCCAGCGATTTCGGCTTGTCGAAGCCCATATAGACGCCGACGGCGAGGTCGGGCGAGAAGCCGACGAACCAGACGTCCTTGGCGTCGTTGGTCGTGCCGGTCTTGCCGGCGAGCGGCTTGCCGACGGACTTGACCACGGTCGCCGTGCCCGCATTGACCACGCCTTCGAGGATCGAGACCATCTGGTAGGCGGTCAGCGGGTCGAGCACCTGCTCGCGATTGTCGATCAGGCGCGGCTCCGGCTGGTTCGCCCATTTATCGGCGTTGCAGCCTTCGCAGACGCGCTGGTCATGCCGGAAGATCGTCGAGCCCGTGCGGTCCTGGATGCGGTCGATCAGGGTCGGCCGGATGCGCTTGCCGCCATTGACCAGCATCGAATAGCCGGCGGTCATCCGCATCACCGTGGTCTCGCCGGCGCCGAGCGACATCGACAGCACCGGCTGGAGATCGTCGTAGACGCCGAAGCGGCGGGCATATTCGGCGATCAGCGGCATGCCGACATCCTTGGCGAGCCGCACCGTCATCAGGTTCTTCGAGAACTGGATGCCGTAGCGCAGCGTACGCGGACCGGTCGACTTGCCGTCGAAATTCTCCGGGCGCCACATGCCCAGCCCAGGCCCCTGATCGATCTCGATCGGGGCGTCGAGGATGATGCTGGACGGGGTGTAGCCGTTATCAAGCGCGGTCGCGTAAACGAAGGGCTTGAACGAGGAGCCGGGCTGGCGCAGCGCCTGCGTAGCGCGGTTGAACTCCGACTGATCATGGCTGAAGCCGCCGACCATCGCGAGCACGCGGCCCGAGAACGGATCCATCGCGACGATGGCGCCGTTGACCTCCGGCAATTGCCTGAGTCGCGCGAAGCCGGGCCGGCTGTCCATCGGCTCGACATAGACGACGTCGCCAACCGACACCGCCTGCGAGACACGGGCGCGGCGGGTCCATTTGATGCCGTCGGCAGCGAGCGTCAGGGTCTGTCGCTCCTTGTTGAGATGGCCGGCCGTGTCGCGCAGCGGATGCAGGCCGAGCCTGGCGCTATCGCCGTTGACGTCGAGCACCACGGCGAGGCGCCACGGCGCGACGTCGCCCAACACCGGCAACTCGCCGACGACGGCGCCCCATTCCTTGCCGCCGATATCGAGCTTCTGGATCGCACCACGCCAGCCCCGCGCCTCGTCGAAGCGCACGAGACCGTCGACGAGCGCCTTGCGGGCCATCAACTGGATCTTGGGATCGACCGTGGCGCGAACCGAGAGGCCGCCTTCCAGCAGCTTCTTCTCGCCATAGCGATCCTGCAGCTCGCGACGGATTTCCTCGGCGAAATAGCCGGCGGCGATCTGGTTCGGTGAGACCGTGCGCGGATTGACGCCGAGCGGCTGCTTCTTCGCGGTCTCGCCCGCCTCGCGCTTGACATAACCGTTCTCGACCATGCGATCGATGACGTAGTTGCGGCGCTCGATCGCGCGGTCGCGGTTGCGGAAGGGATGGAGATCGGTCGGCGCCTTCGGCAGCGCTGCAAGGTAGGCAGCTTCCTGCAGATTGAGCTCATGCACCGATTTGCCGAAATAATTCAGTGCCGCTGCGGCGATGCCGTAGCTGCCCTGCCCCGGCGCCGGTGCGCCGAGATAGATCTCGTTCAGGTAGAGCTCGAGGATCTTGTCCTTCGAATAGGTCGATTCGAGCTTCAGCGCGACGAGCGCCTCGCGGATCTTGCGCTCGATCGACTGCTCGGGGCTCAGGAAGAAGTTCTTCGCGACCTGCTGGGTGATGGTCGACGCACCCTGCGGCCGGCGATTGGCAGCGCGATTGCGGAAATTCGAGATGGCAGCGCGGACCAGACCTTCTGGATCGACGCCCATATGCTTGTAGAAATTCTTGTCCTCGGCCGAGATATAGGCGTCGACGACGAGCTTCGGCACGGCCTGAATCGGCAAATACAGGCGCCTTTCGCGCGCATATTCGGCGATCAGGCTGCCGTCACCCGCATGGACGCGAGTCATTACCGGCGGCTCGTAGTTCCTGAGCTGCGCGTAATCGGGCAGATCGCGCGAGTAATGCCAGATCAGCCCGCCGGCGATGGCGGCGCCGACCACGAAAGCGATCGCGCCGGCGGCGAACAACCATCCGAAGATTCGCAGAATGAACCGCATCTCAGGCCCTGGACCCCGTAATTGCCACCCGGCGGGCGCCAAATCGGGGCGCTTCGCAAATCATAGCTATAACATGACGGAGATGGCGGAACCGTGGCCTCGCGACCACATTCAGCATCATCCGATAACCATAGAACGCTACGCGGGCACAGCGCCGACGATTCGGCCGTGCCCCATCCCTGCCGCCCTTGGCGGTAGGGCGCAACCGGAACTGCTAGTTCCGGCTCTCTGCCGCCTTGCCGACAGAGGCCCGCTCGCGGGCGAAATAGTCCTCGATCGCAGCGGAGACGGCCGTCACTGCCTTGCCCCGCCATTCCGGAGAATTCAGCAGTTCGGCATCCTTCGGGCTCGACATATAGCCGAGCTCGATCAGAACGGACGGCACGTCCGGAGCGCTCAGCACCCAGAACCGGGCCGACCGCAGCGGTATCTTGTGCATCTTGATCGAACCGCCGAGCTTCTCGACGAGATTGCGCGCGAAGACCCCGGTGAAGGTCCGCGTCTCGCGCCGGGCGAGATCCATCAGGATGCCGGCGACGTCCTGCACTTCCTCGCTGGTTTCCAGGCCGGCGACCGCATCGGCCTCGTTTTCTTTGGCCGCGAGCCGGGCGGCCTCGGCGTCGGTCGCCCGTTCCGAGCGCGTATAAACGGTCGCGCCCCGCACCTCCTGGGCCTGCGTCAGCGAATCCGCATGGATCGAGATGAACAGGTCGGCCTGTTCGCTGCGCCCGATCTGCACGCGGTCCCCGAGCGAGACGAATCGGTCGTCGTCGCGAGTCATCACGATGCGGTAGCGGCCGTTGGCCTCCAGCTGCTCCTTGAGCGCCTTGCCGAAAGCGAGGACCACCGCCTTCTCGGCGATCGAGGCGACCGTCGCTCCGGGATCGATGCCGCCATGGCCGGGGTCGATCACGATCGTGCGACGCGTCTCGCCGGCTGCCTTGGTCGGCGCTGGCGTCGGCGCTGGCGCTCCGGGCTTCAGCACCTTGCCGGCCTCGGCCAGGAAATCCGCCCGCGACACTTTCTTCAGCTCGATCGCGAGCTCGCCGAAGCCGCCGCGCACCGTCTTCACCTCAGCCTTGGCGATGGTGGCGGGCTGGGACAGGTCGATGATGATTCGGGCCTTGTCGGCCGTGAACAGGCCGTAGCGATAGCCGCTCACGAAACCGGCATTGCGTTTGGCCGAGGGCTGGATCTGGAAATTGGTCGAGGGCAATTCTACGATGACGCGATCGGGCGACGCCTGCACCCAGGCATCGACTGCGACGGAGGCGGACAGCATCATCGAGAGCCGCACGGTCTCGCCGTTCTGCTCGATGCGGGCGTCGGTCGCGACCGGGTATTCGCTCTGCGGCCGCGGCTCGGTCTTCGGTTGTGCCCAAGCAGGCGAATGACCTGTCACGGGAGCGATTGCCAGGAGGCAGGCAGCGGCCAGCGCGCACCGCAGCGCCCAGGGTCGCCACGGCGCATCACGACGGCTCCCTTCAGCGCGGCGGATGCACGAGAACAGTTGAAAAATCCCGTCTCTTGTTACGAGGGTTTAACCATAACGGGGCTGAAATCCTAACAGCCCGTTACCATCTCTCTCGTAGGCCGGGAACCGCCTCAGGAAGCGCCGGCTGAAATGCGGCCGTCATGTGACTTGCAAATCACCATCACCTGTCTGTAATGGAACAGGTTGCTTGTCAGCCTGTTCGAGGGACACATCCGGATCGTGCGATCCGTCGGCGTCCGAAGCAGGCTGGGCCACCGCTCCCGAACGGGACGGCGGCAACAAGACGACCGCAACGGATCGTCCGCAGACGGTTGGCATCGGGATTGCGTGTTTTCTGCGCCCTGCCCTGTCTTGCGAGCGTGCAAACGCGATGCGCCTGGCTATTCGGCCGGAGCATCGCAGGTCAGGACAGATGACGGGGCATAAGACGCCGCTAGCACCATCGGTGAACCGTCCGAACCTGCGGAACCGCGCCGGGCTTGTCGCCCGGGTGGCTGTTCCGAGCCGCCTTCCCGTCTCGACCGCTTCCTCCTCCCTCCTGCAACATGCCGGCTCGCTCCGGCCTTCTCGCGGCGCCCTCGCCCGCGGCGGCGGATTTGCATCCGTAGCCATGCGGCACAGGTCGGCAGCCGCGCCAATGGAACTATCTTATGGCCAACAAGATGCTTATCGATGCCACCCACCCGGAGGAGACCCGGGTCGTGGTGGTCCGCGGATCCCGCGTCGAAGAATTTGATTTCGAATCCGCCAGCCGAAAGCCGCTCCGCGGCAATATCTATCTCGCCAAGGTGACGCGCGTGGAGCCCTCGCTCCAGGCGGCGTTCGTGGAATATGGCGGCAACCGCCACGGCTTCCTCGCCTTCTCCGAGATCCATCCGGACTACTACCAGATCCCGGTCGCCGACCGGCAGGCGCTGCTCGACGACGAGGCCCGCGCCGAGCGTGACGAGGAACGCGACGAGGAGCGCCGCGAGAAGCGTGGCCGCCGCGACCGCGGCCGCCGCGGCGATCGCGATCACCGCGCCAAGAAGGCCGCCGCCGACGAGACGGTCTCGGCCGAGGTCGAAGCGACCGGCGAGGACCTCGAAGTCGTGACCGACGGCAAGGAAGCCGCAATGGTCAACGAGGGCGGTCCCGCTTTCGGCGAGGTCTTCGCCCCGGCGATCGCCGAATCGGCTACCGAGGACGCCGTCGAGAATGCCGCCCCGCTGACCTTCGAGACCGTCGAAGCGACGACGGTGGAGGAAACCGTTTCGGCGGAGAGCGCGGACACCGAGGCGCGCAAGCCGTCCGAGGACGACCACGACGACGATCACGGCGACGAGGATGCCGAAGAGGCGCCCGAGCAGCTCGGCGGCGGCGACGCCCTCGACGACATGCCGGAGCGCCGCCAGCGCAGCCACCGCCGCCAGTACAAGATCCAGGAGGTGATCAAGCGCCGCCAGATCATCCTGGTCCAGGTTGTCAAGGAAGAGCGCGGCAACAAGGGCGCTGCCCTCACCACCTATCTCTCGCTCGCCGGACGCTATTCGGTGCTGATGCCGAACACCGGCAAGGGCGGCGGCATCTCGCGCAAGATCACCAATGCCGAGGACCGCAAGCGCCTCAAGGAGATCGCGACCGAGCTCGAGGTTCCCGAAGGGATGGGCCTGATCCTGCGCACGGCCGGCGCCTCGCGCACCAAGGTCGAGATCCGGCGCGACTACGAATATCTCATGCGGATGTGGGAGAGCGTGCGCGAGCTGACGCTGGCCTCCGTCGCCCCGTCGCTGGTCTATGAGGAGGGCAACCTCGTCAAGCGCTCGATCCGCGACCTCTACAACAAGGATATCGACGAGGTTCACGTCGCCGGCGAGAACGCCTATCGGGAGGCCAAGGACTTCATGCGCATGCTCATGCCGAGCCATGCCAAGAGCGTGAAGCCCTATCGCGAGCAGACCCCGCTCTTCGCGAGCTTCGGCGTCGAAAGCCAGCTCGACGCGATGTTCTCGAACACTGTCACGCTGAAATCCGGCGGCTATCTCGTCATCAACCAGACGGAAGCGCTGGTCGCGATCGACATCAACTCGGGCCGCTCGACCCGCGAGCACAATATCGAGGACACGGCCCTCAAGACCAATCTCGAAGCGGCGGAGGAAATCTCCCGCCAGCTCCGCCTGCGCGACCTCGCCGGCCTCATCGTGATCGATTTCATCGACATGGAGGAGAACCGGAACAATCGCGCGGTCGAGAAGAAGCTGAAGGAGTGCCTGAAGGACGACCGCGCCCGCATCCAGGTCGGCCGCATCTCGGCCTTCGGCCTGCTGGAGATGTCGCGCCAGCGCATCCGCACAGGCGTGCTCGAATCCTCCTCGGTGCCCTGCCCGCACTGCGCCGGCGCCGGCATGATCCGCTCGACCCCTTCGGTCGCGCTGCAGATCCTGCGTGCGCTGGAGGAGACGCTGATCAAGAGCGCCTCGCACAACCTCACCGTCCGCACCCGGCCGGAAGTGGCGCTCTATGTCCTCAACCAGAAGCGCGCCCATCTCGCCGATCTCGAGACCCGCTTCGCCATCGCGATCACGGTCTCGACCGACGCGAACCTGCTCGGCACCCGCTATTTCGAGGTCGAGCGCGGCGAGTTCGTCGGCAATGAGGGTCGTGTCGTCCCGACCCCCTTCAAGGCCGAGGCGATCACCTCCGATGTCGACGACGAGGCGCTCGACGCCGCCGCGGAAGCGGCTGCCCTCGACGCCGAGACCGGCGGCACCGAGACCGCCGCCGCCGAGGCTCAGGACCAGTCCGAGCGTGGCGAGGGCGAGAACGGACGCCGCCGCCGTCGTCGTCGCCGTCGCCGGCGTGGCGGCGAGCGTGACGAGCAGGGCCAGCAGCTCGACGGCGCGCAGGGTGACGACGAAGGTGACGAGGGCGAGGAAGATGGCGACGAGGCCATGACCCCGGCCGCTGCCGAGCCGGCCGTCGAAGCCGTTGCCGAGATCGCTCCGAAATCAGCCGCCGAGGAACCGGCAGCCGAGCCCGTGAAGCCGAAGCGTAGCCGCGCCCGCAAGCCCAAGGCCGAGGCCGCCAAGGAGACCGAAGCCAAGGCCGACATCGTCGTAGCCGAAGCCGCTCCCGCCGAGGCCGAGAAGCCCAAGCGCAGCCGTTCGCGCAAGAAGGTCGTGCCTATCACCGAGGGCGGCGAGGCTGTCGCGGAAGCCGCTCCGGCTCCGGCCGAGACGAAGGCTGAAGCTCCGGCCGCAGCTCCCGAGGTCGCTCCCGTTGCAGCGCCGGAACCCGCGCCCGTTCGCGCGCCTGCCGAAGAGCCCGTCGCGGTCGTGCTGACAGAGCCGGACCCGAACCGCCCGAAGCGTGGCGGCTGGTGGAACAGGCTCGCCGGCCGTTCCTGAGCGCACCACCCAGGCTCAAGAATCACGAAGCCCGCTGCACCCCGCAGCGGGCTTCTTCTTTTTAACGGGCGGGAAAATCTGGCGGGCGAGTTGTCCAGAGCAGCAAGCCAGCGTCGGTGACGCTCGGTCTCGATGCGTCACTTGCCGATGGCAGCGATCAACCCATCTCAGCCCGCCGCTGGCGCGAGCGGGCTTGGCGGCGGCACGGTCGAGATCGCCGCCGCGGCCTGGTTCTGTGTGCCGCCCTCGCCGCCGCGCACCGTAACGGCATTCGAGGCGAACGGTACATGTGCCTCGTTGAGGGCGCGATAGACGCGCTTCAGCGACTCGCGCTGCAACGCCGAAGCCTGGTTCGGCTTGGCCGTAAATTTCAGCCTGATGACGATGGCGCTGTCGGTGATGTCGGCCACGCCCTGCATCTTGAGCGGCGCGATGAAATGCGGCCCGAACTCCGGGTCTTCCAGCATGGCGATGCCGGTCTTCTTGATCGCCTTCCGGGCTTGCTCGATATCGGCGGCATGATCGAGGCGGACGTTGAACTTCACCGTCGCCCAGTCGCGGCTGGCATTGGTCAATGACTGGACCTGGCCGAAGGGTACGGTGTGGATCTGGCCGCTCTGGTGGCGCAATTGCATCGAGCGCAGCGAGATCTTCTCGACCGTGCCCTTGAGCCGGCCGGTATCGACATATTCGCCGACGCGGAACGCATCCTCCAGCATGAAGAACAGGCCGGAGACGATGTCGCGCACCAAAGCCTGTGAGCCGAAGGAGAGCGCGAGGCCGAGGATGCCGAAGCCGGCGAGCAGCGGCCCGATATCGACGCCCAGCCGCGACAGCACGATGAGGATGGTGAGGCCGAGCACCGCGCCGAGCACCACCCCGCGCAGCACTGGCAGAACCGTCGCCAGCCGGCTTGGCACGCCCTCCTCATGCGCCGCGTCCTCGTCGGCGGGGCCAACGACGCGCGGCCTCGGCGTATAGCCTTCGAAGAAGGCATGCAGGAAGACGAGCGCGACCCAACCGACGAAGGCGAAGATCGCAACACCCGCGGTCTGCCGCATCACCATGGCGAATTGCCCTGACGTGACGCCCAACAACAGCCCGGCCCAGAGGCGCGCCAGGATGAAGAAGCCGACCGCCCACAGCGCCCCGACGGCAGCCGCACGCAGGGCCGCGTTGCCGGCACGCCGCACGGGTGTGGCGCCGTGCTCCGCCGCGTGCCGCATCGCATGGCAACGCATCAGGCTGGAGATACCGACGGCGAAGATGGGGATCAGGGCGATCGCGACCTGCGTCGTCGCCGCCGCCTCGGCCCAGCGCCCGCCATTCGACATCATCGCAGCGGCACTGCTGACCATCCACAGCACGACCGTCGTGGCGATGTAGAACCAGGCTGTCCCGGTGGCGATCAGCCGCCGGATGGCGCCGGGCTCGGAGGAGCCGGAGAGGACCAGCGTCGCCAGATCGTGCCGCGCATCATGGAACCACCAGATCTTGAACAGCGAGATGATAAGCCCAGCAAGCGTGATCAGCCCCGTCACCGGGCGTGGGCCTGCACTGACATGGTGGGCAAGCAGGATGCCGGTCACGATCAGCGGCGTCAGGATCGCGTAGGCCACGAGCCTGCGGAAATGCACCTCGGCGCGCGGCAGCGGCATGATCCGCCGCTCCGGCATGCCGGGCGAGAGCAGGAAGCGGCCGACGGCGATGTAGAGCGCGCCGATCGCCGCGCCGTTGGCGCCGGTCGTAAGAGCGATATTGGCGAGATCGTTCTCGGGCAGCCAGGCATTGCGGGCAACCCTCGCCAGAGCCAGGGCCAGGAAGATGGTCACGACGTCCTGGAGCAGCCCCCAGGCCGAGGCGATGAGGCGAGGCGTGAATTCAGGCCCGGCCGGCTGCATCTTCCGCGCGAACCAGTGCGCGGTCGCAATCCGGAACACGAAGGCGGCGGCAAGCGCGAGGCAGACGATCCCGAAGACGCGCCAGCCGGCAGGCAGGCTTTCGCGGCCATTGAGATTGCGCTGCCAGGCGCGGCCCCAATCGGTCGGCAACTCAACGATCGCGGGGATCGAGGTGCCGCCATGTTCGACACCGTCGATGAAGCGATCGACCAAGGCGTTGACTTCGGTCTGGAAGCCATCCTCATCCGCCATTGACCGGGCGGGAGCAGGTTGAGCGGCAACCGGCTTGGCCTTCGCAGCCGGTTCCGCCGGCGGTGGAGCAATCGGCACGGCCGCCGCGTTCCCGACCCGGATCTCGACCTGCCGCCCGGGAGCGGACAAGGCGTCGACCATCCGGCGGATCGTCTCGGGCGTCTCGTCGCCGCGCAGGTTCAGGACGACGGAGGATTGATCCTCGGCGACGGCCGGCACGATCGGTGCGAGGCAGACCAAGGCAAGAGCCAACCAGCCGCTGAGGACAGCCGATCGGGCGATGCCTCGCCGTGGGACGGCTCCGCCGGGTACCGCGACATCCATGGCAAGCCTCCGCGCTATCCCACTGATGCAGCATGCTGAGATTTTGCGAAATCTGGCAAGCCGTTCGCGAGACCGCGCAAAGCGCCCGTCAGCGCTTCTTCATCCAGCCGCCGATGCGCGTCACCGCCTCCTCGCATTCGCCGAGCGAACCGGCGAAGGAAAGCCTGATCGTGCGCGCCCCGCGCGCTTCGTCAAAATCGAGACCCGGCGTGATCGCGACCCCGGCCTCTTCGAGCACGCTGCGGCAGAAGGCCATGGAATCGTTCGAGTACCGGCCGATGTCGAGATAGATGTAGAAGGCGCCGTCGACCGGCAGGAAATCGCCGAGCCCGATCTCCGGCAATGCCTTCAGCAGGAAGGCGCGGTTTTCGGCATAGCCGGCCTTGATCGCCTCGCATTCGGCCGTCGCGTCGAAGGCCGCCTCGCCCGCCACCTGACTGAGATAGGGCACCGAGATCGAGAAATTCTGCTGCAGCCGCTCGATCGTTCGCACCAGCCGCTGCGGCACAACGAGCCAGCCCACGCGCCAGCCGGTCATGCAGTAGTACTTGGAGAAGGAGTTGACGATGATCGCGTCCTGATCGGCGGCAAGCGCCGTCGTCGCCGGGGTCTCGTAGGTCAGGCCGTGATAGATCTCGTCGGAGATGTACCAGAGCCCGAGCCTGCGGCAGCAGGCGGCGACATCGGCGATCGCCTCTCGCGTCATCACAACGCCGGTCGGGTTCGCCGGGCTCATGGTCAGCACGCCGGCCAGCGGCTTTTCGCGATGGGCGCGTTCGATCAGGTCGGGCGTCAGGGCGAAGCGCGTCTCGGGGCCGACCTCGATCGCGACGGGCTCCAGACCGAGCGCGATCAGAATATTGCGATAGGCCGGATAGCCCGGCGCCGTGATCGCGATCCGCGAGCCTGGCTGGAAACAGGCGAGGAAGGCCAGGATGAAGCCGCCGGAGGAGCCCGTCGTCACCACGACGCGCTCGGCCTCCACTTGGACGCCATAAGCGTCCCGATAATGGCGCGCGATGCGATCCCTGAGCGAATCCGTGCCGAGCGCCTGCGTATACCCGATCCGGCCATGCTCCAGTGCCTTGGCGGCGGCAGCGCGGATCGAAGCCGGGGTCGGCGCTGAAGGCTGGCCGACCTCCATATGCACGACCGAGCCGCCGCGGCGTTCGATCGCCGCCGCCTGGTTCATCACGTCCATGACGATGAAGGGCGCGACGCGCTCGGCTCGTTCGGCCAGGGCCGGCAAGGCGGCGGGCACGATCAGGGGCTTCGACATCGGCTTGTCCAGGTTCGCGAGGCAGCGAGATCGCGTAGCCGAGCCCGCAGCGCCCTGCAACCATCGGCCGCATTCGCTGGCAGAGCTGTGATTTGACCTTCGCCCCCCGAACACCCACAAGCTCGCGCCCAGACGCGTTGCTTCCGTCGGCCTACCGGCCGTCGGTTTTGAAAGGATGACGAGATGGCTTTCCCGACCCTGACCAGCCTGGCGCGCGCCTGCCTGCGGCCTGCCACGGTCGCGCTCGGCCTCTGGCTCGCGGCCTCCGCCGGCCCGGCCATGGCGCAGGGCCAGCCGCTGTCGCCCGAGCAGCGCAAGGCGGTGACTGACCTGATCCGCGAGACGATCCTGAAGAATCCCGAGATCATCCAGGACGCGCTGATCGAGCTGGAGCGCCGCAACACGGTCGCCCAGGCCGATGCCCAGCGCAACGCGGTCGCCGCCGAGAAGGCCCGCATCACCGATCCCGCGACCTCGGTCATCATCGGCAATCCCGAGGGCGACATCACCCTCGTCGAGTTCATGGATTACAATTGCGGCTTCTGTAAAAGGGCGATGGAGGACGTGACCGCGCTCTCCAAGGCCGACCCGAAGCTGCGCGTCGTGCTCAAGGACTTCCCGATCCTCGGCCCTGATTCGGTCGAGGCCAGCCGCGTCGCCGTCGCCGTGAAGAACCAGCTCCAGGGCGCGAAATATTTCGAGTTCCACAACAAGCTGATGGGCGTGAAGGGAAAGGTCAACGCTGCCAAGGCGCTCGACATCGCCAAGGAAGCCGGCGCCGATATTGCGCAGGTGAAGAAGGACATGGAGGCTCCCGCCACCAAGGCCGCAATCGAGGACACCGTCGCGCTCGGCGACCGCCTCGGCCTCACCGGCACGCCGGCCTTCATCGTCGGCGACGAGATCGTCTTCGGCGCGGTCGGCCAGGCCGCCCTCAAGGCGAAGATCGATTCCGTGCGCCGCTGCGGCAAGACCGACTGCGCCGGCTGATCAGCCTTTCCAACACATTCGAACGGGCCGGCAGGGTGCTTCAGGCTTCCCCTGCCGGCCCGCAACGTTTATGAGGGCGGCTCCTGCCGCCTGCGCGCGGTGCCGGAATCAACGCCCTCGATGGTCGCCGTCCACGTCCTGAACGGATATCGCCTCCGATCCGCCCGCCCAGCGAGGGATGGCGACGTGCGGCAGGCGGCGAAGGCCATCTGAACCCGAATGAACGGGCTCGCGGCGCTCGCCGAGGCCCATCCGAATATCCGAAGAAGACGGTGATACCCGCCATGGCGACCAAGAGCCCGATCGACCCTGAACTCGTCCGCGAGCTCGCCGAGCTGCTGAACCAGACCGATCTCACCGAGATCGAGGTCGAGAAGGGCGACCTGCGCGTTCGCGTCGCCCGCAATATCTCGACGACCGTCCAGGTTCCCGCCGCCGCCCCGATGATGGCGATGCCGGCCCCGGTCGCCGCGGCCAGCGCTCCGGTCGATGCCAAGCCGACCGCCGCCCATCCGGGCGCCGTGCCGTCCCCGATGGTCGGCACCGCCTATCGCCGCCCCTCGCCCGACGCCAAGCCCTTCGTCGAGATCGGCAGCATCGTGAAGCAGGGTGAGCGCATCCTGCTCGTCGAGGCGATGAAGACCTTCAACGACATCGTCGCGCCCCGCGCCGGCAAGGTCACGGCCATCATGGTCGAGGACGGCCAGCCGGTAGAATACGGCGAGCCGCTGCTGGTGATCGAGTGAGCGCGGCGCCTCGCGCCGCCGGGTCCGATTTGGGTTTCAAGATGTTCGACAAGATCCTGATCGCCAATCGTGGAGAGATCGCGCTGCGCGTGCTGCGCGCAGCCAAGGAGCTCGGCATCGCGACCGTCGCGGTGCACTCCACGGCCGACGCCAATGCGATGCATGTGCGCCTCGCCGACGAGAGCGTCTGCATCGGGCCGCCGCCGGCCCGCGAGAGCTATCTCAACATCCCCGCCCTGATCGCGGCCTGCGAGATCACCGGCGCCGACGCGGTCCATCCCGGCTACGGCTTCCTCTCCGAGAACGCCCGCTTCGCCGAGATCCTGGACCGGCACAACATCGCCTTCATCGGCCCCAAGGCCGAACATATCCGCAGCATGGGCGACAAGATCGAGGCCAAGCGCACGGCCAAGCGCCTCGGCATCCCCTGCGTGCCGGGCTCGGAAGGCGGCGTCGCGGATGACGAGGAAGCGCTGAAGATCATCCGCGAAATCGGCCTGCCCGTAATCATCAAGGCTGCCTCTGGCGGCGGCGGCAAGGGCATGAAGGTGGTTCGCACGGAGGATGAAGTATCCGTCCTCCTGTCCACGGCCCGCAGCGAAGCCAAGGCCAATTTCGGCGACGACGCGGTCTATATCGAGAAATATCTCGAGAAGCCGCGCCATATCGAGATCCAGGTGCTCGGCGACGGCCGCGGCCACGCGATCCATCTCGGCGAGCGCGACTGCTCGCTGCAGCGTCGCCACCAGAAGGTCTGGGAAGAAGGCCCCTCGCCCGCTCTCAATGCTGGCGAACGCGACCGGATCGGCGAGATCTGCGCCAAGGCGATGCGCGAATTGCAGTATCGCGGCGCCGGCACGATCGAGTTCCTCTACGAGGACGGCGAGTTCTACTTCATCGAGATGAACACGCGCATCCAGGTCGAGCATCCGGTCACCGAGATGATCACCGGCATCGATCTCGTCAACGAGCAGATCCGGATCGCCGCCGGCGCCCCGCTCTCGCTCAAGCAGTCCGACATCGTCATCGAGGGCCATGCCATCGAGTGCCGGGTCAATGCCGAGCATCACGCGACCTTCCGGCCCTCGCCCGGCAAGATCGCTTCGTTTCACACGCCGGGCGGCCTCGGCGTGCGCGTCGATTCAGCCGCCTATCAGGGCTACACGATCCCGCCGCATTACGACTCGCTGGTCGGCAAGCTGATCGTCCACGGCCGCAACCGCGACGAATGCCTGATGCGCCTGCGCCGCTCGCTCGACGAATTCGTCGTCGACGGCGTCGACACGACGCTGCCGCTGTTCCGCACGCTGGTGCGCAACCCGGATATCCTCAATGGCGACTACAACATCCACTGGCTCGAGAAATTCCTCGCCGCCGGCGGCATGGGCGAGCCGGAAGCCTGAGGGCGCCAGCTGCTCCCCGAAACGAAAAAAGCCCCTCACATTGCGAGGGGCTTTTTTCTTGTATGCAGTTCAGGGCGAGCAGATTCCGCTCAGATCGTCTCCAGCAAGCCTTTCATCAACGCCTGCCGCTGCGCGATCGAGGAGATCAGCCCGTATTCCTGCAAGGTATGCGCGCCATCGCCGTCGATGCCCAGCCCGTCGAGGGTCGGCACGCCCAGCGCCGCCGTGAAATTGCCGTCCGAACCGCCGCCGGTCATCGGGCAATCCTGCAGGTCGAAGCCGGCATCGGCCGCGACTTTGCGCGCCAGCTCGAACAGCGCGGCGACCTCCGCCGACTTCTCATAGGGCGGCCGATTCATGCCGCCGGTGATGCGCAACACAACATCGGGATCATGTGGCTTCAGGCTAAGGATGCGGTTCTCCATCATCGTGCCGTCGGCGAGCGTGGTGACGCGGCAATCGACACTAAACCAAGCATGCTGCGGAATGACGTTGGCGGCCGTGCCACCGCCGATCAGCGCGACGCTGGTGGTGATGCCGCGCGCATAATCGGTCATGCCCTCGATCGCCAGGATCTGGTGCGCCGCCTCGCGGATCGCGCTGCGCCCTTCGGCGTGTTTCGAGCCGGCATGGGACGGCCGCCCTTCAAGCCGGACATCGAACCGCCCGACGCCCTTGCGCGCAGTCACGATCTTGCCGCCCTGCCGCGCCGGCTCGGTAACGAGCACCGCCTTCGATCCGCGCCCGATCTCCTCGATCAGCGCCCGGCTGGTCGGCGAGCCAATCTCCTCGTCGGGCGTGAACAGGAAGGCCATCGGCCGCTTGGCCGAGCCCGCTGCGGCAACCTGCTTGAACGCCTGCAAGGCGAGCCAGGCGCCGCCCTTCATGTCATAGACGCCAGGGCCGTAAAGCCGGTCGCCCTCGATCCGCACCGGCAATTCCTTGGCGCTCGTGCCGACCGGATGCACCGTATCAAGATGCGACATCACGGCGACGCCCGGCTGGCCATTGTCGAGCCCTGCGCGCAGCAGGACCATGTCGCCGAGTCCGTCACGCCCGGGAATGCGCTCGGCCGCGATCGGCAGCCCCGCGACCTCCTTCTGGACGAGGTCCATCATGCCGTTGACCCCGGCGGGATGGCTGGTGGGACTTTCGAGCGCGACCCAGACGGAGAGCGCGGCGGCGGCTTCTTGCTGATTCATGGCGCGATGTTCTCCGAAGAAGCCCTTCCCGCGCAAGGCGGTGCGCATGCGCCCGACGCAGGCCAGCAGCGCAAGGCGCCATTCGCGACCGGCTCGGCTGCGGAAAGGCCTCCGGGTGCCGGACGCCCCCCGCCTCCCGGCGCGGCCTCTCCCTTGCATGCACCCACAGCCCGCCTGAGTGGCACCTTGCAGCGCCTTTCATTGGTTCCGGGGCGCGGCGAACGCGGTGGATGACGACGTTTCTGCGAAGCGTTTTGCGCCGGCGACGAATTCTGCTCTTGCCAAGCCGGACCGCATTGATTAGACCCCGGCTCACCAACGCGGCGCGGCACCAAAGCGCCCTGTCGTTGGGGGATCGTCTAACGGTAGGACCCCAGACTCTGACTCTGGTTGTCTAGGTTCGAATCCTAGTCCCCCAGCCACTCATACGTGGCGCCAGAAATATTAATCAGCCGCTTACTGCCATCGAGCGTTACCTTGATAGTCCCGCGGCAGCCCATCTTGGTATCTCTGTCTGCTCGGCCAAAACAAACAGGTGTGGCGAAGGTTGCCGCTACAATGTGTCGCCGCCTCCCGAATTCTCCAGTCGCAGCGCTTCGGTCGCATGCTGGAAAAATAGGGGGCTCTAGTTTCCGGAAATCTCTCTCTGAGTGCCCGTTAGAACGCCCTCTCGTGCGCCTCGGGTCGTGATTGCTCGTTAAACTCAGAAGGATCGCGGATGCCAGGTTCGTGGCTTTAGCAAACTGTCGCCTTGGCGCGCGCGACGCAGCGGTCGACGAGCCAGGCGTTCAGCTCCTTGTGGCTTGCGAAGCGCAGCGTCGGCGTCAGGAGGCGCTCGTACCGTTGCCCACCTGATTCTCACGCGCGTCATCCTCAGCCGCTTCACAGCAAAGCGGCGCAGCCCGGAGGACGACGCCCACAAACCTGCGGGCCAATTGCTGTAAACTCGCCCTTAACCTCGATCGGTCATTCCGTCGGATCAGTAATGGCTTCGCGCGGGCTGTACCTGCTGCGGCGCGAGGGTGACAAACAATGCGGCTGATCGTCGGCACAATCATCGTCTTTGTCTGCGTCTTCGGCAGCTACGCAGCGATGGGTGGGCACCTCGAGGTCCTCTGGCAGCCGTTCGAGTTTGTCATCATCCTCGGTGCAGCGATCGGCGCCTTCGTCATCGGCAACCCCGCGCCCGTGCTCAAGGCCGTGCCCGCCATGCTCGGCACGCTCATGAAGGGCTCCAAGTACAAGCAGGAATGCTATGTCGAACTGCTGGGGATGCAGTATTCATTGTACAAATTTGTAAAGCAGAAGGGCATGCTCGCGGTCGAGGAGCACATCGAAAACCCGAGCGAGTCGACGCTGTTCAACGCGTTCCCGACTTTTGCAGCGAACCATCATGCAGTCGAGTTCGTCTGCGATTACATGCGCATGTTGACGATGGGCGCCAACAACGTCCACGAGATCGACGCTCTCATGGACGAGGAACTGGAGACTCACCATCAGGAGCAGGAGCGTCTAGTCGCGGCCATGCAATCGCTTGCCGACGGAACACCGGCGCTCGGCATCGTCGCCGCCGTGCTCGGCGTGATCAAGACGATGGGGGCGATCTCCGAGCCGCCGGAGGTACTGGGACACCTGATCGGCGGCGCGCTCGTCGGCACATTCTTCGGCGTCTTCGTCGCCTACGGCTTCTTCGGGCCCATGGCGCAGTCGCTCAAGGGCACTTTCGAGGCGGAATCCAAATACTTCCTCTCACTCAAGGCAGGTCTCCTCGCCCATATCGGCGGCCAGCCGCCGGTGATGGCGGTAGAATTTGCCCGCAAGGCTCTGATGAGCGACGTCCGCCCGACATTCGCCGAAGTGGAAGCGGCAACCGCCAATCTGCCCGCCTAGATCTGACCCAACCTCCAGCAGGGACACGATGGCCAAGCCCATCCAGCCGATCATCATCAAGAAGGTCAAGAAGGCCGCTCATGCGCACCATGGCGGGGCCTGGAAGATCGCCTATGCCGACTTCGTGACCGCCATGATGGCGTTCTTTCTGCTGATGTGGCTGATCAGCATGACGACGCAGGAGCAGAAGATCGGCCTGGCGGAATACTTCGCGCCGGCCGCTCTGAGTCCTTCAAACAGCGGCGCTGGCGGCGTCCTGATGGGCAGTGCCCTGGACAAGGCAGGCAACAGGTCATCCGTGCCCCGCGACGCGGCGAGGGGCACGACCGGGCAGGACGACAAAGCGCGCCCGACCAGCTCGGGCGGCGCCAGCAACCGCGAGGTCAGCCGCCCTGCCCCCGGCGTGCAGGCCAACTACAGCGCCGTCGCCAGCCTCCGGCAGGCGCTCCAGAACATGCCCGAAATTGCCGAGCTGTCGCGCAACATCGTGATCGAGCCGACCAAGGAGGGGTTGAACGTTTCCCTCGTGGACGAGTACGGCCGCACCATGTTCCCCGAGGGCTCGGTCCAGCCCTACGATCGCACGCGTCTCGTGCTGGAGGCGCTCGCGCCCACCCTGCGCCGGCTGCCCAACCAACTCTCGGTCGCCGGCCACACGGCCGCCGCAAGCCCCGGCTCGGTGCAGACCGTCGATTCCTGGAGCCTCACCGCCGGGCGCGCGCTCGCCGTGCGCGAGATTCTGTCGGGCGCCGGGCTCCCCAACAACCGCTTCGCTTCCGTGGTGGGGCGCGCCGACACTGAGCCGCTCTTCGTAGACAACCCCTACATCCCGCCGAATCGACGGGTGACGATCACGCTGCTCAATGCGGAGCCGCCGCTGCCCCCGGGCGTCTCTCCCTGACGACAAGGCGCCTCGGCCGCCATTTGAGATTGAGCTCAGTGGCTGACACGACGTAGTGGGCTGACCACTGCGTCGTGGATCAGGGCCTCAGAGAGGTCGACGTGCTGCGCGAAGTCACGGACCGGGCGCCGCGGGCAGTCGTCTACGCGAGTATCCGTTCTACGATCTATAGCCTCGCTAGGACACTCGAAGCCTTTCTGGTTCGTAAGCGCTCGGCTTGGATGCGGGAGCCTGAGGTCCAAGCCTGTAGGCGCCCTGCCCTCTTGAGCCCGAGGGAGGCGTTGCCCGGCTGCCGGAAGGCGCCTCAATGGGCTCCCCCGCCTCCGCCACCAAGATCGACCTTCCGGGTGAAGAGCAACACGACCGCCGCAAGCCCGAGCACCGTGCCGATCACGGCGAAGGTATCGCTGAAACCCAGGATCAGTGCCTGACGATGGACGGTCGCGCCGATCGCGGCGACCGCCTTCTGCTTCGCAACCGCGACGTCGCTTACGCCATGCGTCAGGAAGTACTGCGTCAGGTGCTCGATCCGGTCACGCACCTCCTCGCGGTAGATCGTGACGGACTGGCCGATGATGTTGGAATGGAACTGCTCGCGCTTGGTGAGCACCGTTCCCAGCGTCGCGGTCCCGATCGCCCCGCCGAGATTGCGCAGCATGTTCGACAGGCCTGACGCCGCGGCCGCCTCGCTCGGCGCGATGCCCGAGGTGGTGATAAGGGTGATCGGCGTCAGCACCAGCGCCTGGCCGATGGCGCGCACGATGTTGGGGATGAAGAACTGATCACCGGCGCTGTCGAGCGACAGGGTGATGTTCATGAAGCAGCTTGCCGCGAAGATGCTGATGCCGACGAAACCGACATAACGCGCGTCGAAACGCTTAATCAGCAGCGGCACCAGCGGAATGATCAGCAATTGCGGCAGGCCGGTCCAGGCCAGCACGAGTCCGATCTGCTCGGCATTGTAGCGCTGCACCTGGCCGAGATATTGCGGCAGGATATAGACCGTACCGAACAGTGCGACGCCGACCAGCACATTGACGAGCACGCCGATGCCGAAATTGCGCTGCTTCAGCAGGCGCAGCTGCACCAGCGGCTTCGCAACGGTCAGCTCGATCGCAACGAAGGCTGCCAGGAACACAGCCGCCGTGACGGCGAGCTTGACGATGAAGGGCGACTGGAACCAGTCGTCCTTGTTGCCTTCCTCCAGCACCGTCTGCAACGCCGAGAGCCCGATCGCCATGGTGACGATGCCGGCCCAGTCGCCCTGCCTGAGCAGCGGCAATTGCATCGGCTTCTTCTCCAGCGTGAAGAAAAGCGCGACGGCCATCGCGACGCTCGGCGGGGCGTTGACGAAGAAGATCGACTGCCAGCCGTAATTCTCGGTCAGGTAACCGCCGATGGTCGGGCCGATCGCGGGCGCGAAAGTGACCGAGAGCGCGAAGAGCGCCAGCCCGAAGGGTTGCTGCGGCTTGGGCAGCTTGGTCAGCACCATGGTGAAGGCCATCGGGATCAGCACGCCGCCGGCGAAGCCCTGCAGGCCGCGCAGCAGGATCATCGTGCCGAGGTCATGGGCGAAGGAACAGGCGGCCGAGAAGATCGGGAACAGGATGGTGTTCACCAGCATGTAGCGCCGGAACGAGAACACGCGGCTGAGATAGTCGGTGAGCGGGATCACCACGATCTCGCCGATCAGATAGGAGGTCGAGATCCAGGCGCCGTTGTCGACGCCGGTACCGATGCCGCCCTCGATGTCGAGCAGCGAGGCATTGGTAATCTGGATGTTGAGGATCGCCATGAACGCGCCGATCATGCCGGCGCTCACCGCGATCCAGGCCGTTGCGCTGGCCTTGTCGGACGGGCGCGCCACTGGAGCGGCGGCAGGATTGGGCGAAAGCGTCGAAATGATGCTGGACATCGTTCCCTCCTGCCAATGTCTTGGCTGGTCAGGCAGGCCTTGCGGCCTTCAGTTGATGCGTCCGGATGCCTGGGCGATCTCGGTCGCGTGCGGCCTGGTATCGATGCGCGGATAGACCGACATGCCTGGGCGCAGCACGACCGGGAGCGGCCCCTGCCGGTCGAGCACGATCTTCACGGGAATGCGCTGCACCACCTTGGTGAAGTTGCCGGTCGCATTGTCGGGCGGCAGCAGCGCGAATTCCTGGCCGCTGGCCGGCGAGAGGCTGTCGACGCGGCCGTGGAAGACCTGGCCGGGATAGGTATCCACCTCGACGGTCACCGTCTGGCCGGCGCGGACAGCGGTGAGCTGCGTCTCTTTGTAGTTGGCGACGATATACGCGGCGTCCGTCGGCACGACGGCCATCAGCTGCGTGCCCGCCTGGACATATTGGCCGACGCGCAAGCTGCGATTGCCGACCACGCCGTCGACCGGCGCGACGAGCACCGTGTAGGAGAGGTTCAACGCGGCCTGGTCCTGCGCGGCCTTGGCGCCGTCGAGCGCCGCCTGCGCCTGGGCAAGCTCGGCCTTGATCACGTCGAGTTGCCGGACCGCGCTGGCAAGCGCCGCCGTGTCGCGCGTCACCGCAGCCCGCGCGATGCCGATGCGGGAGGTCGCGAGCTGCGCGTTCTGGATGCTGCCATAGCCGCTCTTCGCCAGCTGGGCGTAACGGTCGTTGTTCTGCTCGGCGAAGGTCTCGTCGGCCTTGTCGGCTTCCAGCGTCGCCCTTGTCGCATCGATTGCGGAGGATTGGGCGGCGAGCGCAGCCTGCCTCGTGGCGATGTTGGCCTGGGCCGCCTCGACCTGCGCGCCGGCCTGCGCAAGGCTGACCTTGAAATCGCGGTCGTCGACGCGCGCAAGCACCTGCCCTGCCCTGACCGTCTCGTTGTCGCCGACGAGAACGGCGGCGATATAGCCGGAGATCTTCGGCGCGATGGTCGTGCTGTCGGCCTTCACATAGGCGTCGTCGGTCGCGACAGCGAAGCGCCCCGTCATCCAGCAGTGCCAGCCGAAATCGGCTGCGCCAGCCAACGCGGCGATCGCCACGGCCGTCAACAGCAATGGCCGCAGCCGGCGCCTGCGGCTGGGTTCCGGGTGATCCGCCAGGGCCGCCGGCTCCTGCGGCAGCGTCAGGCCGGGAGCGGCCTTGGCAGCCGGGAGCGCCTTCTCCGTCGTGAAATCGGTCTGATGCTGGCTCATGGCCTGTGTCTTTCGAAGTGGGAATGAGAATGTCGGGCCTTCCCCCGTGTCCGCCCCCGGAGACCCAGGGGCGGAGGTCTTGCGAGGCGCCCTGCCCTATGCCGCGACGGCAAGCGCGACCTGGGCCTCGATCCCGTTGCGGGTCATCTTCGAATAGGGGCAGGTCGCATGGGCGCGATCGACCAGCCCCTGTGCGACATCCTCGGCAAGACCCGGGATGGAGACGTTCAGGCGGGCGCTCAGGAAATAGCCGTCGACCTCGTCGAGCCCGAGATCGACCTCGGCATCCACGGCCGTTTCGGGCGGAAGCCTGACGCCCTGCTCGCGGGCGGCATGGGCGAGAGCGCCTTCGAAGCAGGCGGACCAGCCGGCCGCGAAGAGCTGCTCCGGATTGGTGCCGAGGCGGTTCGAGCCGGGCACCGAGAGCTTGACGTCGAGCTGGCGGTCCGAGCTCTTGGCCCAGCCTTCGCGGCCGCCGACGGTGTGGACATTCGCAGTGAAGAGGGTCTTGGCAGGCATGTTCAGTCTCCTGTGGGGTAGTCGGGATGCCCGATACCTAGGGGAGACTTCGAACGGTCAGCAGCCGGCAAAAGCGATAGCCAGCCTCTCGAATGGCGATACGGAGAGGCTCAATCGGGTCTCACGGCGCCCCGACCTTGGACGCCTCCGCATCCTCAGGCGTTCCCGCCGACACAGGAGCCGCGAGCTCCTTCAAGGCCTTACGCAGGCGCGGCGCCATCCAGTCGATGAACACGCGCACTTTCAGCGGCAGCAGGCCCTGACGCGCATAGATCAGGTGCACCGGGAAAGACTGGCTCTCATAGCCGTCAAGCAGGGAGACCAGCGCGCCCGATCGCAGGTCCCGGGCCACCTGGTAGCGGGGAGCCCGGATAATGCCGGCTCCGCGCAAGGCGGCGGCAAGCGCCGCGGTGGCGGTGTTCGCACGGATCCGGATGGCGGGCTGCGCTTCCAGCCGGAGACCGTCCCGGTGGTAGGCCCAGCCCGGTTGGGTGATCTGCCCGAAAACCACGCCGTCATGGCCGGCGAGGTCCTCTGGCCGCGATGGGACGCCTTTGCGTGCCAGATAATCCGGAGTGGCGCAGGTCACGAAGCCGAACTCACCGACCTTGACCGCATGAAGCGAACTGTCGCCGAGCTCGCCTAAACGGATACCGACATCGACATGCTCGTCGACCAGGCTCACGGCCCGGTCGAGGCAGAGCACGTTCAGCGTGATCTCGGGATGATCGGCCAGAAAATCATAGGCAAGCGGCAGGATGTGATCGTGGCCGAACGAGATCGGCATGGTGATCGTCAGGACACCCCGCGGCGTTTCGTATTCGCCCGATGCCCGCAATTCGGCATCCTCGATCTGGGCCATGATCTGGCGGGCGGCTTCGACATAGTCGCGGCCCGCATCGGTAAGCTGGATGTTGCGGCTCGTCCGCACGAGGAGGCGGGTGCCGAGATGGCGCTCGAGCTCCGCGACCTTGCGACTGACGCTGGGCAGCGGCGCATTCAGCTTGCGGCTTCCTGCCGACAGGCTGCCGGCATCGACGACGGCCAGCAAAACCTGCATCGCATCGAAGCGGTCCATGGCTCCCCCTTGCGTTGGCGATCGCCGCGCCGCTCTGTGAACCCAATCCGGTATGGCCCGGTGCCGGCGAGGCATTCGCCGGATCGATCGCCAAGTTCTGGCGGCTTATCGGTGTCGCCGTTGCACCATGCGGATAGGGCCACTGCAAGCGCAACCTCCTCGTTCAAGTCGGCTTCGGGGGCTGCTATCGCGGGCAGCACTCGGGCTTGTCCCGCTCTTATTAAGGGTATATACCCGCAACATGTCGACGCTCTGCTATTGCACCGGATTGAGAATAGCGACCCGCAAGGTCGCGGCACTCTATGACGTCGCTCTGGAGTCGACCGGCATCAACATAGCCCAGTTCGCCCTGCTCCGGAGTATCCAACGCCGGCAGCCAGTCAGCCTGACCGATCTTGGCCGGGCGCTGGCACTCGATCGCTCGACCATGGGCCGCAACATCCGCGTCGTCGAGAAGCTCGGACTGGTGACGACCGAGCGTGGGGAGGACCAGCGCGAGTCCATGGTCCGCCTGAGCGAACACGGCAGTGCGGTGCTGCTCGCGGCCGAGCCGCTCTGGCAGAACTGCCAAAGCGAAATCGCCAAACGCATTGGGCCGGAACGTCTGCAGACGCTGAGCGAGATCAACCAGTTGCTCTGATCATTTTGCCTTAAAGCGGGCATATACCCGCAGAACGGAAGACACCATGTCGATGCCAGCCACTGCGGATATGTCCGCTTTCCCGGCCTTCTTCGCCCGCAGGGGCATCCATTACGGCTGGGTCGTCGCCAGCGTCACCTTCCTGACCATGCTGGTCACGGCGGGCGCGGTCGGTGCGCCCGGCGTGCTGATCGGCCCGCTACAACGCGAATTCGGCTGGTCGACCTCCGACATCTCCTCGGCCTTCGCGGTCAGGCTCCTGCTCTTCGGGCTGATGGGTCCCTTCGCCGCCGCCTTCATGAACCGCTTCGGCGTCAGGCGGGTCGCCGCCGTGGCGCTCAGCCTGATCGCGGCGGGCGTCCTCGGCTCCTTCGCGATGACGAGTGTCTGGCAGCTCTTTCTGCTCTGGGGCGTCGTCGTCGGCTTCGGCACGGGGCTCACCGCGATGGTGCTGGGCGCCACCGTCGCGACTCGCTGGTTCTCGACGCGGCGCGGCCTGGTCGTCGGCCTGCTGACGGCGAGCACGGCGACCGGCCAGCTCGTCTTCCTGCCGCTGCTCGCATCTTTGAGCGAGGCTTTGGGCTGGCGCAGCGCGCTCACCTTCGTGCTGGGCATGCTCATCCTCGCGATGCTAGCCGTGCTGACATTCATGCGCGACCGGCCCTCCGATATCGGCCTCGCGCCCTTCGGCGCCCACGCGCCGGTTCCCGCCCCGGCGGCTCCGACGACCTTCAAGGCGATGCTCGCCTCCCCCATCGTCGCGCTCCGGGAGGCCGCGGGCTCGCGCACCTTCTGGGTGCTGTTCGGCACCTTCTTCGTCTGCGGCGCCAGCACCAACGGGCTCGTGCAGACGCATTTCGTCTCGCTCTGCGGCGATTTCGGCATCGTGCCGGTCGCGGCCGCCGGCATGCTCGCGGTGATCGGCATCTTCGATTTCGCGGGTACGGTTGGCTCCGGCTGGCTCTCCGACCGGTTCGACAGCCGCAACCTCCTGGCCTGGTATTACGGACTGCGCGGGCTTTCGCTGATCTACCTGCCTTTCACCTCGTTCAGCTTCTACGAGCTCTCGATCTTCGCGGTGTTCTACGGGCTCGACTGGGTCGCGACCGTGCCGCCGACCGTCAAGCTCGCGGCAGACCGCTTCGGCGAGCGCGCCAATCTCGTCTTTGGCTGGGTTTTCGCAGGGCACCAGCTCGGCGCCGCCTTCGCCGCCTGGGGCGGCGGATTCAGCCGCACCGCCTATCAGAGCTACCTGCCGGCCTTCTTCATCGCCGGCGTGCTCTGCCTCATCGCCGCGCTCGCCGTCGTCACGCTGCGCGAGCCGCGCGAGCCGGCGCTGGTGCCCGCCACCTGAATGCCTCCTCTCCCGAATTGACGCGGACGCGGCATCCCGCCCACCGCGAAAACACCAGCAGGAGCCTCTCATGTCGAAGAGCGAAATTGTCCTGGCCCATCCCGTGCGCACGCCGATCGGCGGTTATAACGGTGCGCTCAAGGGCACGCCCGCCACGGCGCTCGGCGCCATCGTCATCCGCGAGACACTGAAGCGTGCGGGCCTCGATCCCGCCGCCCTCGATGCGGTCGTGATGGGCAACGTCGTCCAGGCCGGCAACCGGATGAATTCGGCCCGCCAGGCATCGATCGGCGGCGGCGCTCCGGTCACAGTTCCCGCGCTGACGATCAACCGGGTCTGCGGCTCGGGCGCCCAGGCCATCGTTTCGGCAGCGCAGGAGATCCGTGCCGGCGATGCCGCGATTGCGGTCGCGGGCGGCATGGAGAACATGGATCGCGCGCCCTATCTCGTCGAGGGCGGGCGCTGGGGCTATCGGATGGGCCCGGCCACGATTCTCGACAGCATGCTGACGGACGGGTTGAACGACGCCTTCTCCGGCGAGCATTCCGGCTGGCACACCGAGGATCTGGTCGCGCAGATGCAGATCACGCGCGCCGACCAGGACGCCTTCGCCTTCCGCTCGCAGCAGCGTTTCACTGAGGCGCAGAGGGCCGGGCATTTCACCGACGAGATCGTCCCGGTCGAGCTGAAGGGCCGCAAGGGGCCGGAACTCTTCGCGGCCGACGAGGCTCCGCGCCCCGACACCACGCTCGAAGCCTTGGCGAAACTCAGGCCCGCCTTCCGGGCAGAGGGAACGATCACCGCCGGCAATGCGCCCGGCCTCAACGCCGCGGCGGCCGCGATGATCGTGGCCGACCGGTCCTTCGCCGAGGCCAGGGGCATCGCGCCACTGGGACGCCTGGTCGTGCATGGCGTCGCCGCTGTCGAGCCGGGGATGTTCGGTCTCGGACCGGTGCCGGCCGTGCGCAAGGCGCTGGAAAAGGCCGGCTGGGCGCTCGGGGATATCGAGCGGATCGAGATCAACGAGGCTTTCGCTGCCGTGCCGCTCGCGGTGGGGCGCGAACTCGGCCTGCCCGCGGACATCGTCAATGTCGAGGGCGGTGCCATCGCCCATGGCCACCCGATCGGCGCGACCGGCGCGATCCTCGTGACCCGGCTGCTTCATTCCATGAAGCGCGACGGCCTGAAGCGCGGGATGGTCACGCTCTGCATCGGCGGCGGCCAGGGCATCGCGCTCGCCCTAGAAAGCCTCTGATGGCAATCAGGCGACGCGGCCCGCGAGCGTCCGCGTCAGCTCTGCCGCAGACATCGGCCTGGCGAGGGGAAAGGACTGGCCGGCCCAGAGCAAGGTGAAATCGTCCCGGCCCGCGGCCTCCGCGGCGCTGCGCAACGGCCCCAGTGCCGTGCCGGCGGTTGGGAAGGCCGGAGCGAGTTCGGAGATTGGCCCAAGCTCGGACATCGCCCGGTTGACGATGCCGCGCGCCGGCCGGCCGGTGAACAGATTGGTGATCGCGGTCGGCCGCTCGCGCATGGCGAGCGCCTTGCGATAGGTCGGCGAGATGCTCGCCTCCGGTGTGAACAGGTAGGCGGTGCCGACCTGAACGGCGGCAGCGCCCAGCGCGAAGGCGGCTTCCACCCCGCGCCTGTCCGCGATGCCGCCGGCGGCGATCACCGGGACGGACACGGCATCGACCACCTGCGGCACCAGCGCGAAAGTGCCGACCTGCTCGGAGATGCGGTCGTTGAGGAAGATGCCGCGATGGCCGCCGGCTTCGGCCCCCATGGCAATGACGGCGTCGACGCCGCGCTCGGCGAGCCAGCGTGCCTCGGGCACGGTGGTTGCGGACGCGATGACTTTGGCGCCGGTGCGCTTTACCCGATCGAACAGCTCCGGTGCGGGCAGGCCGAAATGGAAGCTCACGACCTCGGGGCGGTAGTCTTCGAGGACTGTCGCAAGGCCAGCGTCGAAAGGCGTGCGCCCGCTCGGCGTCTTCGGCGTGTCCGGGTCGAGCCCGGCTTCGGCATAATAGCTGGTCAGGCGCTTCAGCCAGGCCGCCTGGCGCGCCGGATCGTCAACCGGTGGCGTATGGCAGAAGAAGTTAACGTTGATCGGCCGGCGCGTGCCCGCCCGGACCATGTCGAGCGCGGTCCGCAGGCCCGCCTCATTGTACTGCGCGCCGGCCAGCGAACCGAGCCCGCCGGCTTCGCTGACCGCGATCACCATCTCGGGCGTCGATGCCAGGGCCATCGGCCCCTGGATGATCGGCAATTCGATGCCGAACAGGTCGAGCAGGCGCGCTTGTGCGGTGCTGGTCATGATCGTTCCTCACGGGGGACGGACGGGCAGCGGCCACTCTCCGCCGCCACTCGACCATTTCAAAGGCGAAGGTCAGCCCATCCGCAGTGCGGGATTGCGCGAGCCGGCTTCCGGATGACTGGCGACGAGGTTAGCCCGCCGCGCGCCGCCTGCGGTATTCCGGGACAGGCAAGCCGCCCCAGCCCCAATTGTCGAGCTCGACCTCCTCGATCACGACGAAGGTCGCATCGAGCGGCTTGTTCAGCACGTCGAGGAGGAGCTGGCTGGCGCCGGCGATGAGCCTGGCCTTTTCCTCGGCGGTAACTGCGGAACGGCCTGGGCCGGAGCCTTCGCGGGTGATCTGGATGGTGACGATCGGCATGGAAACCTCTTTCGGGTTCGGTTTGCGGTCAGTGGCCGGCGCTCTGGCCGCCATCGACATGCAGGATCTCGCCGGTGACGAAGGGAGCGCTCTCCAGGAAAAGCACGGCATCGACGATGTCCTTGACCTCGCCCATCCGCTTCACCGGATGCAGGTTGGCCAGGAACTCATGCGTAGGCGGCGCATGCATCGGCGTCTTGATGATGCCGGGAGAGACTGCATTCACGCGGATACCGCTCTGGGCGTATTCGATCGCCAGCGCCTTGGTCGCGGAATTGATGCCGCCCTTGGTCAGGTTGGCGAGCGCGGCGGAGACGCCGGCGATGGCGTGATCGGTCAGGCTGGTGGTCACGCTGACGATATGGCCGGAGCCCTGCTTCAGCATCGCGGCCGACGCCCGCTGGGTGATGTGGAAGAAGCCGGCGAGGTTCGTCGCGATCTTGGCCTGGAAATCCTCGACCGTGTAATCGGTGAAGGGCTTGGCGATGAAGATGCCGGCATTGTTGACCAGCGTGTCGACGCGCCCGAAGCGGGCGAGCGCCTCGCGGATGGCCGCCTCTGCCGTCGCGGGATCGGCGATGTCGCCGGGGACCGCGAGAATATCGGGATCGGCGCCCTGCCTGATCGAGCGCGATGTCGCCACGACGCGATAGTTGCGCTCGCGGAACCCCTTCACCAGCGCCGCCCCGATGCCCTGCGAGGCGCCGGTGACGATCGCGACCTTCCGTTCGTTGCTCATGATGATCCTCGTCTCTGCTGCAGCGGGCGAATTGCGCGCTGCCCGGCCGCTTCGGCCTGGTGAGGATCATTTTGGGAATTTCTCGAACCGGCTGAATGCGCGACGTCCGGCAGTCATTCTTCCGACAAGTGGAAGAATGACTGCCTTAGCGATGCATCGCACTGGATTCAGCCGAAAGCCTGGTAAACTCGGCACGCAGCCGGGGCACCGCGAAGTCGAGGAAGGATCGGACCTTCGGGAGGCTTGAGCGCCCCTGAGGCAGCACGAGATTGACCGGTCGGGCGGGCGGCTCGGCATCCCGTAGGAGAAGTTGCAACGCGCCGGCCTGCACCTGCTCGGCGACGTGATAGGTGAGAAGGCGCGTCACCCCTGCCCCGGCGACGGCGGCGCCAAGCGCCGCTCGCACGCTGTTGACGACGAGCCGCGGCTTGAACGGGACGGAGCGGGTCACCGAGCCGCCCTTCGCCGGCGGGAAAGTCCAGGCCTCGCGCCCGAAATCCGTGCAGGCGACGATGCTGTGCTTGCCGAGGTCGCCGGGCTCCTCGATGCGAGGGTGCTGGCTGAGATAGCGCGGCGCCGCGACGATCACCGGCCGGACGTTGCCGCCGATGCGGATCGCCGTCATCGCGGAATCCGGCAGATCGAGGATGCGCAGCGCGATGTCGATGCCCTCCTCGATCAGGTTCGCGCCGCGTACCAGCAGGACGAGATTGACCGAGACGGCCGGGAAAGCCTCGAGATAGGCGTCGATGATCGGCCGCAGGATCTCCTCGCCGCTGATCGGCGGAGCGGTGATGGTCAAGGTGCCGCGCGGGGTGGCCTGTTCACCGGCGCCAACAGCCTCCAGCTCCTGCAGATCGGCAAGGACGCGGCGGCAGACACCGGCGTAGCGCTCCCCGGTCTCACTCAGGCGGATCGAGCGGGTGGTGCGATGCAGCAGCGGTGCGCCGGCTTGCTGCTCCAGGAAGGCGACGGCCCGGCTGACGGCGGCCGGCGAGCGGCCGAGCAACCGTCCCGCTCCGGCGAGGCTGCCCTCGTCCAAAGCGGCGATGAAGACCTTCATCGCGTCGATGCGATCCATGCAACCCCGGCAGCGTCGTGGCGCTCAACCTCGGCCATTTCGCTAGGCTGTCAAGCGCAGGTCGCCGCAAGTCCTGCGGCCGATCGAGCGAAATTGCAGAGGTCGATGCCCCGCGGAGAACCGGGGCTCAAGCCGGCGCACCGGCAGGCAACATGGCCATAGCCATCACCGTAGCAGTCTGCCCAGAATTCCAGCGACGTGCTGAAGGGCGGCATCCTTCGCGCGCCGGCGGTGCCAGACGAGATGGAGCGGGAAGCCGGAGACCGGAATGGGTGGCGGAAACGAGACGAGCCCTGTGAAATCGGAAAGGATTCGGGACGGCAGCAGGGCGATCATGTCGGAGCCAAGGAGCAGGCCCGGCACCATCTGGAAATTGGGCACGACGAGACCGACGCGCCGGAACAGACCGCGCCCAGCCAATTCGGCATCCACCGGTGTCCGCGTATCGCCGCGGCCGGACACCAGGATATGCGGATAGGCCAGCCATTCCTCCAGATTGAAAGTCCCTGACGCCGGGTGCCCAGCGCGCATGGCGATACGGTAATGCTCGGTCAGGAGCTCCTCGCGATGCAGGTCGTCCTCTGCTGGCGGCAGGACTGAAATGGCGATGTCACTGGTGCCGTCCACCAGCGCGACCCGAGCGGCATCGGCGCCATGCCAGGGCTGGATCACCACGTCGACCCCCGGGGCGGAACGCTGCAACTCCCGCTGCAGCGGCGAGATGACGAACAGCGCCGGATAATCGGCCATCGCAATGCGGATCGACTGGCGGATATCCGAAAGCGGAACCTCGGGCGGGGCGACGAGGTCGACGATACCGGCCAGCAGCGACTTCAGCGGCGCACGCAAGGCCTCGGCTTTCGGCGTCAGGTACATGGTGCCCCGCCCGCGCTCCAGAAGCTCGTCGCGAAACAGATGGCGGCAGCGTTGCAGGGCGGCCGAGGCGGCCGGCTGCGACAGACCGAGTCGGTCCGCTGCTCGGCTGACATGCGCCTCGTCGAGCAGAGCATCGAGCACGACGAGCAGGTTGAGATCGAATGACCGCAAATTCATGAGTCGGATAATACGATACATCAGTAATCGGCTAACGGTATTTCTAGGCCCGCTCGATCAGCCTGTCCTATCCGCCTGATCGGAGCCCCCGTCGAGCGGCGGCAAAATCTGTAACAGCTGTCCTGCCGGTCCCGCAGGCTCGGCGGGGATCAGGCGCGTCCCCAAGGCCTCGCGCGTTTCGTCGATGAGGAAGCCGGGACCGTCCGTCGAAACCTCGATCAGGATGCCGTCCGGACCATCGCCTCCGGCGCGATCGCCAAGGAGACATGCTCGCAGCCGTCTGAGCGCGGTTCCGCAGCGGCGCTCGACCAGAAGAAGAAGGAGAGCCGGCTGCAGGGCGAACGGTCCTCGTCACCATAGATCAGATGATAGGCCCCGGGATCCTCATGGGTCACGGCCCGCTTCACCAGGCGCAGGAAGGCGGGTAGAACAGCGTCATCCAGAGATCGTCCGGCCGCCAGGTTTCCAGGACCGGCATCAACTGTCCTGAAGCCAGCGCGTCGGCGACGATGAAGCGCGGCAGCAGCGCGATGCCCTCGCCGTTGGCGGCGAGTTCCGCCAGGAGGTCGCCGCTATCGGCCCTGAAGCGGCCGGCCGCTCGCATTGCAATGCGTTTGTCGCCTTGCCGGAGCTCCCAGCTTTCGCCGGCAGGGTCGGTGCCATAGGCCAACAATTCATGCTCGGCGAGATCCTCCTCCGACTCGGCCCTGCCGAGCCTGATGGAGAAACTGGAGCGCGCCGGCTGTTCGAAGCCGGTCGTCGGCCTGGTCGTGCCGACCGGCTATGTCTTCAACACCGATGGCACCTCGATATACGTGACGCTTGCCGCGCTTTTCGTCGCGCAGGCGACCAATACCGACCTCAGCCTGCACCAGCAGCTCGCGATCTTCGCCGTGGCGATGTTGACCTCGAAGGGCGCCTCCGGTGTCACCGGCGCCTCCTTCATCGCGCTGGTCGGTACGCTCTCTGTGGTGCCCGCGATCCCGTCGCCGGCATGGCGCTGATCCTCGGCATCGACCGTTTCATGAGCGAGGCCCCTGCGCTCGTGAACATGATCGGAAACGGCGTCGCGACCGTCGTGATGGCGCGCTGGGAGGGCGAGCTCGATCAGGCCAGGCTGGACGCAGCGCTCTCGGGCAACGCCCTGCGCATAGCGGACGCGGATTTCGCCGCCGCCGATCACAGCCCGCCGGTCGTCGCGATCGGCGACGGAGCCCTCGGCAACGCGAGCGGCTGACCAGTAATGGCGTCTCAAGAGGCCGAGCGCGCTGAGCGGCCATGCCACGATCATCTGGCACCAAGGCTCAGCCGCACCTAACAGTGCCTTGGGCCGAGGCGAAGCCTACGGCCTTCCATCAGGAGGACATGACGATGCTGGACTGGACAGGTTATCGGACGGAGTTGAAGGCGCGCGTCGGCGATTTCGGCAAGGCCGCGCCGGATGCGCTCAAGGGCTATGCCGCGCTCGCTTCCGGGGCCGCGAAAACCCAGCATCTCGACGCCCGCACGCGGGAGCTGATCTCGCTGGCCGTCGCCGTGACGACCCGCTGTGACGGCTGCATCACCAGCCATGTCGAGGCCGCGATCAAGGCTGGGGTGACCCGCGACGAGATCGCCGAGGCTCTCGGGGTCGCGATCGCCATGAATGCGGGTGCCGCTCTCGTCTACTCGGCCCGCACGCTCGATTGCTTCGAGCAGACGACCGCCGGCCAATCCGCCGCTGCGGAATGAGCTGAATCAGCACCGGCGGCGCCTGCCCGCATGCGGCGTCGCCGGACCCTTGCGTTTGATCACCCGGCCTTCGTCGCAGCGCCCTCCAGGAACACCTCCAGGCACAGCCGCGCGTGCCGGGCGCGATCCTCGACCGTCAGCAGCCTGTCGCCGGGAAAGCGCTTGATAAGCACCGAGAAGATCATGTCCATTAGCATCCGCGCAAGCGTCTCCGCCGGGTAGGGACGAAGCCGCCCGCGCTCCTGCTGGGCGATCAGCCAGGCCTCGAGAAGGCGCGCCGTCGGCTCGGCGCCTTCCTGCACGATCATTTCGCCGATCTCGCTGAACCGATCCGAGTCGGCGAGGACCAGCCTGACGAAGGCCAGCCGATCGCGATTCTCGGCCTCGTCGATATCGAGCCGAAAGATCGCCGCAAGCGCCTTCGCCAGCGGCAGGTCCTCGTCGGGATCGCGCGGCAGCGCCAGCATCGAGCGCCGGTGATCGGCCACCATGACGCGGAACAGGTCTGTCTTGGCCGGGAACAATTGGTAGAGCGTGCGCTTGGAGACACCGCAGCGCGCCGCAACCGCATCCATCGTGGTGCCGCCATAGCCGACATCGAGGAAGAGATCGCGGGCGGACTGGACGATACGCTGGCGCTCGGCCGCGTCGGAACGCGTCTTCGGGCGTCCGCGCGAACGAGCTTCTTGCCGCCCTGTCATCTCGTCGATTTTACTGCCTGTCATCGTCGCGTCCGTCATCGCGCCGCATTCTTGGATTTGACAGACAGAGAAATCAAGAGATAAGAAACTCACCAGTTTCCGAAAAGAGAGCCCGCATGCTGGCCGAGCGCGCCCCGTCGTCATCCCGTTACGCCTTGCCGGGCGCCCTCCTGCTTGCGGCGGCGCTGGCCGGCTGCAATTCCGAGAAGGCGGCAGCGCCTCCGCCGCAGCCGCAGATTCAGGTCAGCGTCGTCTCGCTGCACCCGCAACCCGTGGCGATCACGGCGGAGCTGCCCGGCCGCGTCTCGGCCAACCTCATCGCCGAGATCAGGCCGCAGGTGAACGGCATCATCAAGTCGCGGCTCTTCCGCGAGGGCGGTGAGGTCAAGGCCGGCGATGTGCTCTACGAGATCGATCCGGCCCCCTATCAGGCCGCCCTCGACAGCGCCGTCGCTGCCCAGCAGAAGGCCGAGGCCGCTGTCGCCAATGCCCAGGTCCGGGCCGACCGCTACCGCGAGCTGCTTCAGCGCAATGCCGGCAGCAAGCAGGATGCCGACGATGCCGCCGCCACGCTCGGCCAGGCCCAGGCCGATGTCGCGGCCGCCAAGGCCAGCGTCGAGACGGCCCGGATCAACCTCGCCTATACCAAAGTCAAGGCGCCGATCGACGGCCGCATCGACAAGTCGGCACTGACCCAGGGCGCGCTCGTCACCGCCAACCAGGCGGCCATCCTGACCACGATCCGCAAGCTCGATCCGATCAATGTCGACGTCACCCAGTCAAGCACCAACCTGCTGAAATTCCGCAACGACATCGCTTCGGGCCGGCTGAAGTTCACCGGCCCCAATGTCGCGGTGAAGCTCAAGCTCGATACCGGCGACGCCTATGCCCAGTCCGGCAAGCTCGAATTCGCCGAGGCCAATATCGACGAGACCACCGGCACCTTCACGGTCCGCGCCGAATTCCCCAATCCGGAGCGGATCCTGCTGCCGGGCATGTTCGTCCGCGCGGTGATCCAGGAAGGCATCGCCGAAAACAATTTCCTGCTGCCGCAGCGCGCCGTCGGGCGCAACACCAAGGGTGAGGCGACCGCGAAATTTGTCTCGGCCGAGGGCAAGGTCGAGGAGCGCGTGCTCGTGACCCGCCGCAACATCGGCAATAACTGGCTGGTCGACAGCGGCGTCAAGGATGGCGAGCGCATCATCGTCGAGGGCGGCCAGCTCGTGCGTTCCGGCCAGACCGTGACGGCGAACGAGGTCAGCGTCGACGAGGCTACCGGCGAGCTCAAATCAGCCAATCGCCGCGCAGAGCTGCCCGCCGACGCCAACACGGCGAAGAACTGACGCCATGTCGCGCTTCTTCATCGAAAGGCCGATCTTCGCCTGGGTCGTCGCCATCGTCATCATGCTGGCGGGCCTTCTGGCGCTGCGCACGCTGCCGATCTCGCAATATCCGCAGATCGCGCCGACAACCGTCCAGATCAGCGCCAATTACCCCGGCGCCGACGCCCAGACCGTCGAGAATTCGGTGACCAAGGTCATCGAGCAGGGCATGACCGGCGTCGACAACCTGCAATATATGACGGCGACCTCGACCTCGACCGGGAACGCCCAGATCACCCTGACCTTCAACAGCCAGGCCGATCCCGACGTCGCGCAGATGCAGGTGCAGAACAAGCTGCAGCTCGTCACCCGCCAGTTGCCTACGGTGGTGCAGACCACCGGCATCTCGGTCGCCAAGGCTTCCACCGGCTTCCTGATGGTCGTCGCCTTCGTCTCGAAGGACGGCCGGATGTCGACCACCGATCTGGCCGACTATGTCGATTCGACTCTCAACGACACGCTGAAGCGCGTCGAGGGCGTCGGCACGACCCAGCTCTTCGGCGCCGGTTACGCCATGCGCATCTGGCTCGACCCCGACAAGCTGCGCAAATACGCGCTGATGCCGAGCGACATCGCCACCGCGATCGAGGCGCAGAACACGCAAGTGTCGGCTGGCCAGCTCGGCGGCCTGCCGCAGGTCGGCGGCCAGCAGCTCAATGCCACCGTGACCGCGCTGTCGCGGCTGCAGACGGTCCAGCAATTCGAGAACATCATCCTGAAGAGCGGCTCGTCGGGCTCGATCGTGCGCCTGAACGACGTTGCCCGCGTCGAGCTCGGCGCCAAGAGCTACGACACCTCCTCGCGCTATAACGGCCAGCCGACGACCGGCCTCGCCATCAGCCTCGCCACCGGCGCCAACGCGATCGATACCGCCAAGGCCGTCACCGCGACGATCGAGCGCCTGAAGCAGACCCTGCCGGAAGGCGTCGAGGTCACCTACCCCTACGACACCACGCCTTTCGTCACGCTCTCGATCGAGAAGGTCGTGCATACGCTGTTCGAGGCGATCATCCTGGTCTTCATCGTGATGTTCGTATTCCTGCAGAACCTGCGCGCGACCTTCATCCCGATGCTGGCGGTGCCGGTCGTGCTGCTCGGCACCTTCGGCGTGCTGGCGCTGGCCGGCTATTCGATCAACACCCTGACCATGTTCGCGATGGTGCTCGCCATCGGCCTGCTCGTCGACGATGCCATCGTCGTCGTCGAGAATGTCGAGCGCGTGATGCAGGAGGAGAAGCTCGGGCCGAAGGAAGCCACGATCAAGTCGATGGGCGAGATCACCGGCGCGCTGGTCGGCATCGCCACCGTGCTCTCGGCCGTGTTCGTGCCGATGGCCTTCTTCGGCGGCTCGGTCGGCGTGATCTACCGACAGTTCTCGGTGACGATCGTGACCGCGATGGCGCTCTCCGTCGTTGTCGCGTTGGTGTTGACGCCGGCGCTTTGCGCAACATTGCTCAAGCCTGCCGGCGATCATGCGCACCGCAAGGGCTTCTTCGGCTGGTTCAATCGCAATTTCGAGCGCACCACCAACGGCTACCGCTCCGGCGTCGCCGGCATGATCGGGCGGCCGCTGCGCTTCCTGCTGGTCTTCCTGCTGATCAGCGGCGGCATGGCCTGGCTCTTCGCCCGCATGCCCTCCTCCTTCCTGCCCGACGAGGACCAGGGCATCCTGCTGACCAGCGTGCAATTGCCCGTCGGCGCGACGCAGGACCGGACGCTGCGCGTCCTCGATCAGGTGCAGAAGCACTATCTCGAGAAGGAGAAGGACCTGGTCGAGGGCGTGCTCACCGTCGCCGGTTTCGGCTTCGGCGGCCAGGGCCAGAATGTCGGCCTCGCCTTCGTGCGCCTGAAGCCCTTCGCCGAGCGCTCCGGCAAGCAGGCGACGGCCCAGGCCATCGCCGGGCGCGCCATGGGGGCCTTCCGCGGCATCAAGGACGGCACGGTCTTCGCGCTGGCCCCGCCGGCAATCCAGGGCTTCGGCAATACGGCGGGCTTCGATTTCTACCTGCAGGACATCGCCGGCGCCGGCCATACGCGCCTGATGGAGGTCCGCAATCAGCTTCTCGGCCTCGCGGCGCAAAGCAAGCAGCTCACGGGCACGCGACCGAACGGCCAGGAGGATACGCCGCAATACGCCGTCGAGATCGACCAGGAGAAGGCTAGCGCTCTGACCCTGCCGCTGGCGGCGATCAACAACACGCTGTCGACAGCCTGGGGCTCGGCCTATGTCAACGACTTCATCGACCGTGGCCGGGTGAAATCGGTCTATGTCCAGGCCGATGCGCCCTTCCGCATGCAGCCCGGCGATGTCGCGCGCTGGTATGTCCGCAACCAGGGCGGCGAGATGGTGCCCTTCTCGGCCTTCTCCAGCGGGCGCTGGACCTACGGCTCGCCGCGACTGGAACGCTATAACGGTGCGGCTGCCGTCGAGATCCAGGGTGCGGCTGCGGCGGGCATCAGCTCCGGCGCGGCGATGGAGGAAATCGACAAGCTGATGACACAGCTTCCGGTTGGCTTCGGCCATGAATGGACCGGTTTGTCCTTCCAGGAGAAGCTTTCGGGCAGCCAGGCCGTGGCTCTCTATGCCATCTCGATGCTGGTCGTCTTCCTCTGCCTCGCGGCGCTCTACGAGAGCTGGTCGATCCCCTTCGCGGTCATGCTCTCGGTGCCGATCGGTATCTTTGGCGCCCTGCTCGCAGCGACGCTCTTCGGCCAGACCAACGACGTCTATTTCAAGGTCGGCCTGCTGACGACGATCGGCCTCGCGGCCAAGAATGCGATCCTGATCGTCGAATTCGCGATCGAGCAGGAAGCCAAGGGCAAGGGCCTCGTCGAGGCCACCCTGGAAGCGGCGCGCCAGCGCCTGCGCCCGATCCTGATGACCTCACTCGCCTTCGTGCTGGGCGTGACGCCGCTGGCGGTCGCGACCGGCGCGGGCTCGGGCAGCCAGAACTCGATCGGCATCGGCGTGATGGGCGGCATGATCGCCGCAACCGCGATCGGCGTCTTCTTCGTGCCGCTGCTCTATGTCGGTGTCGTCAGCCTCGTTCGGCGCTGGCGCGGCACCGAACTGGCCCCGGCGACCGCCGCCGAGTGAATGACGGGGGCGCGGCCGGCAACGGCTGCGCCCTTCAAACGAAGCTGCTAGACTGACGCCATGACCGACTTCCCCGACATCATCCGCTCGCCCCTGTCGCAAACCTTCACCCATGACGGCGTCACCGTACGGGTGGAAATCTACAAGATCGGCGGCACCGACGGCTGGACCCTCGAGCTCATCGACGAGGAAGGCGGCTCGACCGTCTGGCAGGACGCTTTCGCCACCGATGCCGACGCCTTCGCCGAATTCACCGACGGCGTCGAGCAGCTTGGCCTCGACCGCCTGATCAACCCGGACGACGACGACCTCGCCACCGTGCACTGAACGGCGCGGCTTCGCCATGCGCTACACCGACGAACTCGACACTCTTCGTGCTGCCCGTGACGACCTTCGCCGCCAGATCGCCGAGCGGCTGGCGCTGGAAGCCGGCCTGCCATGCGACGGCGCATCCCTGGAAACCTGGCTGACCGCCGCCGACGAGGCGATCGAGGCATGGGAAAACGAGGGCGAGGAAGCGCAGGATTCCCGCGCCTTCCGCCCGATCGGGCCGCTTCAGGACCTGCTGGCGAACCACGCTGGGCTCGTCGAGCGGATCGCGGATGCGCTGGACCGGCGCCTGTCCTGAGGCGCTACGCCGCCACAGGCAGCGTCACCTCGAAATGCGCGCCTCGCCCGCTCTCGACCAGTGCGATCGAGCTGCCATGAGCGGTCAGCATCGCCTGCACGATGGCGAGCCCCATCCCGGTGCCGCCACTGTCACGCCTTGTCGTGAAGAAGCTGTCGAAGATCTGAGCCCGGTTGTTGGCCGATATCCCCTGCCTATCGTCGCGGATATCGATGGGTAGCAACCCACCCTCCCGCGCGACATCGACGGCAAGCCGGCTCGCTCCATGCCGGGTCGCGTTATCCGCGCCGTCACCGTGCTCATCCCGGCCTTTTCGAGGGCGAAGCAGATCACGTCCCGGATATGGCTGTCGTCGTCGACCACGAGAATGCGGGGCGCCATGCCGTCTGCCTCAGGAATTGCCCGCCGGCGCGGCCGGCTTCGCCTTAAACGGCGCCTCGGGAGTGTTAGCCAAATATCGTGACAGCCGCCATCCGCGAAAGCTCCAGGCGCGCCAGTCGCGCTGTGATTGATAATGGGATGAAGCGAGGCGATCGCGCCTCGCGGCTATCCCGCCATAAGCAGACGACCAGTCGCCATTCGCATAGACACGCCCCTTGGCCACGATCCGCGGCGCATAGCGATCGATCGCCGGGATCACGCTGGGGCCGAGATCGAACAGATAGCCGATATCGAGCGACTTCCCCTCGCCGCGCATCTCGAAGGAGTGCCGGATATTGTAGTTGGCGATCACGACGGCGGTATCGACGAAGCTATAGCCGTAGAGCGTCAGAGCCAGTGCCAGCGCATTCGCCGAGACGAGCCAGCCGACGCTCCGGCGCATCAGAATCTGCACCAGGATCAGGACGAGGCCGATCGCGACCAGCAGCATCCAGACGAAGGCAGCGAGCCGGAGCCAGGTCAGCGAATAGGCCGCGACATAGAGATCGAGCCGCAGCAGAGCCGACAGAACCAGCATGACGTTCTGGCCGACCCAGGCGAGAACCAGCGGCCTGACCAACCTGTCGCGCGCCGCCGCGCCGTCCGGTCGCACCGCGACCACCACGAAAGCCGCCGCGAGTAGCGCCGTCACGATCAGCGGATAGGCGCCGCGATGGGCATAGGCCGCATGGCTCATCCCCGCCGGCAGGGCCGCGCCGCCCCAGAGATAGGCGATGTCCATCGCGGTCTGGACGGCGAAAAGCCCGTTAAACAGGATCAGCGAGCGACGCACCGTGACGTCGCTGAGCAGCTCCTTCGGACGGATCGTCGCTGCGGCCTCTATCACCGCGCGGCGCCTGCGGTGCAGCGAGCGCATGCGGACCAGCGGCCAGATCAGGCACAGCATCGCGGCCCAGAACGCGGCGCGCCGTGACAGGAGCTGCCCCAGCAGGGCGGTGAGCTCGATCCGGTTCAGCCAGCTTTCCAGCAGCGGGTTGGCCGAGACGAACAGTCCGGCGAAGACGCTGCACAGGCCGAGCGGGATCGCCCAGCTCAAGGCCAGCGCGAGCATCCCTTCTCGCCCCTTGCCGCGCAGCGAGGCCCGGCGCGCCCGGACGAGATCGCCGAGCAACCGGAAGACGCCGGAGAACGGCACGCGCAAGGCGGCCCGCAGATGCTCCTGCCAGGTCAGCGCCCTGCGCCCGGTCAGCATCCGCGCGAAGACGATCGTCGCTGTCAGCGCGATCGTAACTGAAAGCGGGCTGACATCTTCGAGGATCGGCAGCAGCCCGGCCCATAGTAGCAGGAAGGCGCCCATGCGCCGCGTTGAAGCGGCACGCAGCGTGTTGAGGCCCGCGGAGCCTGCCGCCAGCGCCAGCAGGAACAGCGCCAACGAGAGGCCGAGCCGGTGATCGTAGAACAGGAAATCGGCGAGCGCGACGAGCGCGGCCGCGCCTGTCCATTGGGCGACGAGCCGCCCTATCGGCCGTTTCCGGGGCTGGAGGACGGTCGGGTTGTCCGATGCATAAGCTGATATGCGCGTTCGTCTCGGCTGGAGACGCCTTCCGCGGCGCGAGGCCGCGAGGGAAAGGCGAGGATTTCGGCACAGGCGGGCCGCATCGCCGCCTCCAGCCACCAGCCGTCGCGGACCAGCCGGCGCGGCAGTCTTTGCGAGAAGGGTTCTGGAGCGATGAGGTCCGCCATGCGCCATCGATGCACCCGCGATTTGCAGCGACGATCGCAGAAATCGGCAGAAACTCAGGAATGTCGTGCAGATTTCGTGCAGGCGGCCGTCCTGGGCGATCGCGATCGAATGACGGGCGTTCCGATGCTCAACCAAATCGCCTTCAAATCAACTTCCGCCTGAATTAGGCTGAAGTTCGGTCTTGAGCACTTTCGAGGCCCTCACCTAGCCTGCATCGCAACGGCCGCCACAAGGCCGAGCGGGAAACGACAGGAGGCTACGATCGCCCTGCCCTGGCACAGGCTGAGCCCGGATGAACTCGCGCTGCTCGAGGCCACTTTCTGGTCCGGAGGCGCCGCCCGCCATGCGCTTGCCGACAGCCTGCAGTTCTCGCGCAGCAAGACCAATGCGATCGCGGCCGGCCTGATCGAGGAAGGCCTGCTCGACGAGGCCGGCGTCCAGCATTCCACTGGTGGCCGCCGCCCCGAAACCCTCTGCGTCCATCGCCGCATCGGCGTTCTCGTCGGCATCGATATCGGCGCGACCAGCCTCGATATCGCGCTTCTCCGCCCCGATCTCGGCATCATCGCCCGCCATGCGCAGGAGGCCGATGTCCAGGCCGGTCCCGGCCCTATCATGGCGCGGCTACGCACTCTCCTGCCGGCGATGCTGGCGCAGAACGGCATCGCGCCCGACCGCGTGCTCGCCGTCGGCATCGGCGTGCCCGGCCCGGTCAATTTCGCCGCTGGCCAGCTCGTCAACCCGCCGCTCATGCCGGGCTGGGACAGCTATGCCATCCGTGAGGACCTGCGCGAGATCACCGATGCGCCGATCTTCGTCGACAATGACGTGAACCTGATGGCGCTCGGCGTGCTCTGGCGCCAGCGCAAGCAGATCGAGAATTTCCTCGTCATCAAGGTCGGCACCGGCATCGGCTGCGGCATCGTCTGCCATGGCGAGCTCTATCGCGGCTCCACCGGCTCGGCCGGCGATATCGGCCATATCTGCGCCGATCCCGAAGGCCCGCTCTGTCGCTGCGGCAATCGCGGCTGCGTCGAGGCCATGGCTGCCGCGCCTGCAATCGTCGCGATCGGGATGGAGGCCGCCCAATCGGGCCGCAGCCCTGCGCTGGCCGAGCGCCTCTCCACAAAGGGCCAGCTCGAAGCCGCCGATATCGGCGCCGCCAGCCGCGCCGGCGATGCCGAGGCCGACGCGATCGTGCGCCGCTCCGGCCGCCTGATCGGCCAGGTGCTCGCCGCGCTGGTCAATTTCTACAACCCCTCGCATATCTTCATCGGCGGCGGCGTCTCGGCGATCGGACCGATGTTCCTCGCCGCGATCCGCCAGAGCGTGAACCAGCGTTCGCTGGCGCTCTCGACGCGCCATCTCGAGATCACCTCGGCTCCGCTCGGCCCCGAGACCGGGCTGATCGGCGCTGGAGTGCTCGCCATGCGCGAGGCGCTGCGCAGCAGAGGCCCGACATGACCGCGACCACCGGCCTCGCCGTCACCTTCGAGGGCATCGTCAAGCGCTTCGGCCCGGTCGAGGTGCTGCATGGCGTCTCCTTCGATCTCGAACCCGGCAAGATCTACGGGCTGCTCGGCGAGAACGGCGCCGGCAAGTCGACCTTGATGAAGATCCTGTCCGGCTACGAGCAGCCGAGCGAAGGTCGCGTTCTGATCGACGGCGTGCCCGTCGCCTTCGCCGGATCGCGCGAGGCCGAAGCGAAGGGCATCGTCCTGATCCACCAGGAGTTCAACCTGGCCGACGACCTGACCATCGCCGGCAACATCTTCCTCGGCCATGAGCGCCGCAAGGGCTGGCTGCTCGACGAAGACGTGATGCGCCACGAGGCCGAGGCCGCGCTCGCCCAGGTCGGGCTGGCGCGGACGCCAGATACGCCGGTGCGGCACCTGATCGTCGCCGAGAAGCAGCTCGTCGAGATCGCCAAGGCCCTTTCGCGAAAAGCCCGCCTGCTGATCATGGACGAGCCCACCGCAACGCTGACGCCGTCCGAGGCCGGAGGGCTTTTCAGATTGATCGAGCGGATGCGGACTGAAGGCATCACCGTCGTCTACATCTCGCACAAGCTCGACGAGGTCGAACGCATCACCGACGAGGTCATCGTCATGCGCGACGGCCGTTTCGTCGGCCGCGCCCCGACCGCCTCGCTCACCCGCCACGCCATGGCGACGATGATGGTCGGGCGCGAGATCGCCGATCTCTTTCCCGAGAAAATCGCCGCCGACCCGAACCTTCTGCCAGCTTTATCGGTCGAAAAATTCTCCGTGCCGGGCTGGGCCAGCGACATCTCGTTTGCGGTCCGTCCGGGCGAGATCCTCGGCTTCGCCGGGCTTGTTGGAGCCGGGCGCACGGAACTCTTTGAAGGCATTCTGGGCCTGCGGCCGGGCAGCGGCACGGTCAAGCGCGACGGCAAGCCGATCCAGCTCAACTCGCCGCGCGATGCCACCCGTTACGGGCTCGCCTATCTGAGCGAGGATCGCAAGGGCAAGGGCCTGCATGTCGACTTCCCGCTGCGGCCGAACCTCACGCTGATGGCGCTGGAACGCTATGCCAAGCCGTTGCTCGACCACGAGGCGGAACAGCGCGCGCTCGAAACCGCCGTCAGCGAGTTCGGCATCCGGGCCGGCTCGCTTGGCATGAAGGCCGCCTCGCTCTCGGGCGGCAACCAGCAGAAGCTCGCGCTCGCCAAGGTGCTTCACCCTGAGCCGCGCGTGCTGGTGCTCGACGAGCCGACGCGCGGCGTCGATGTCGGCGCCAAGCACGAGATCTATTTCCTGATCCAGAAGCTCGCGGCCCAGGGCCTCGCCCTGATCGTGATCTCCTCGGAGCTGATCGAGCTGATCGGCCTCGCCCATCGCGTCGCGGTGATGCGCGAGGGCCGGCTCGTCGCGACGGTGGAAGGCGACGAGATGACCGAAGCGACGATGATCGCCCATGCCACGGGGACCCGCCATGTCGCAGCCTGAAGCCGCAGAGCGCGCAGAGGCCCGCACCCGCGAGGCAGCCGTCCCGCTCGGCGATCGTATCGCCGCCTTCGGGCCCGTCATCGGGCTCGTTCTGCTCTGCGCGGCCGGCGCGATGCTGAATAGCGATTTCGCCACGCTCGACAACGCCTTGAACGTGCTCACCCGCACCGCCTTCATCGGCATCATCGCGGTGGGCATGTGCTTCGTCATCATCCTCGGCGGCATCGATCTCTCGGTCGGCTCGATGGCGGCGCTGATCGCCGGCTGCGTCATCCTCTTCATCAACTGGGCGGCCGGCGCCTTCGGCTCGCCACTGATGGCGGTGATCGGCGGGGCCGCACTGGCGGTCGTGCTCGGCGGCGTCTTCGGCCTGCTCCACGGCATCCTGATCGCGAAAGGGCGGATCGAACCCTTCATCGTCACCTTAGGAACGCTCGGCATCTACCGGGCATACCTCACCTATTTCGCCGATGGCGGCGCGCTGACGCTCGACAACGCGTTGGCCGATCTCTACGCGCCGGTCTATTACGGCAGCTTCCTCGGCGTGCCGATCCCGGTCTGGGTATTCCCGCTGGTCGCGCTCCTGGGCGCGCTGATCCTGAACCGCACGATCTTCGGCCGGCATGTCCAGGCGATCGGCTCGAACGAGACCGTCGCACGCTACGCCGCCGTCGATGTCGAGCGCGTCAAGATCCTGACCTACATGCTGCTGGGGCTCTGCGTCGGCATCGCCACGCTGCTCTATGTGCCGCGGCTGGGCTCGGCCTCACCGACCACCGGCCTGCTCTGGGAGCTGGAGGCCATCGCCGCGGTCATCGTCGGCGGCGCGGCGCTCAAGGGCGGCCATGGCAGCATCACCGGCACGGTCATCGGCGCGATCCTGCTCTCGGTGATCAGCAACATCCTCAACCTGACGAGCCTGATCAGCGTTTATCTCAACGCCGCCGTGCAGGGCTTCGTCATCATCACCGTCGCGTTTTTGCAGAAAGGCCGCCGCTGAAGGTTGGCCACACAGGGAGAGAAGCGATGTCCATGCAGACCAGACGCAGCCTGATGCTCGCCACCGCCGCGGGCCTCGCCTTCGCAGCGACGAGCGCGGCGGCGGAGCCCGTCAATCTCGGTGTTTCCATTCCCGCCGCGACGCACAGCTTCATGGGCGGCATCAACTACTGGGCGAACCAGGCGAAGAAGGATCTGGAGGCCAAGCACAAGGACCTCAAGATCACCATCCGCACCGCCGCCAACGCCGTCGAGCAGGCCAACCAGCTCCAGGACTTGAGCACGGTCACCAAGATCAACGCGCTCGTCGTCTTCCCCTTCGAATCAGCGGCGCTGACCCGGCCGGTCGCCAATGTGAAGGCCAAGGGCGCCTATGTGACGGTCGTCGACCGCGGCCTGACCGACACCTCGGCGCAGGATGCCTATGTCGCCGGCGACAACACCGCCTTCGGCAAGATCCCGGCCGAGTACATCGCCAAGACCCTGAAGGGCAAAGGCAATGTCGTGGCCCTACGCGGCATCCCGACCACGCTCGACAACGAGCGCATGGACGCCTTCAGCGGCGTGCTCAAGGGCCATCCCGACATCAAGCTGCTCGACGCCAAATATGCCAACTGGAACCGCGACGACGCCTACAAGGTCACGCAGGACTTCCTGACCCGCTTCAAGGAGATCGACGCCTTCTGGGCGGCCGATGACGACATGGCCTTCGGCGCGATCCGCGCCATCGACCAGGCCGGGCGCAAGGACATCAAGGTGATCTTCGGCGGTGCCGGAGCCAAGGACATGGTCAAGATCATCCTCGACGGCAAGGACCCGCGCATTCAGGCCAATGTCAGCTACTCTCCGAAATTCATCTATGAATCGATCAAGCTGACGGCGGAAGCTCGCCTGAAAGGCGAGAAGCTGCCGGCGACGACGATCATCCCCTCGGTCCTGATCGACAAGAGCAACGCCAAGGACTTCTACCACCCCGACTCGCCGTTCTAAGCGGACAGTACCCACCGGCCGCCGTTCCGACGGCGGCCGCATTTCCTATAGCATCAGGTCACGCGATGAACGACGAACCCGCGCCAAGGCTGCGCTATGCCATGATCGGCGGCGGCCGCGATGCCTTCATCGGCGCCGTGCACCGCCACGCCATCGCGCTCGACGGGCAGGCGGAACTGGTCGCGGGAGCCCTCTCCTCGACGCCCGAGCGCGCCCGCGAATCCGGCCGGGCGCTCGGCATGGCCGACGCGCATAACCACGCAAGCTGGCAAGCCCTGCTCGAAGCCGAACTCGCTCGCCCTGCGGCGGAGCGGGTCGATGTCGTGGTCATCGTCACGCCGACCGACACACATTTCCCAATCGCGCAGGCCTTCGCGGAGGCAGGCTTCCACGTCGTCTGCGACAAGCCGCTGACCCATACCGGCGCGCAGGCCACGACGCTGGTCGAGACGGTTGCAAAGCGCGGCACCGTCTTCGGCGTCACCTACAATTACACCGGCTATCCGATGGTCCGTCAGGCGCGCGAGATGGTGCACACGGGCGCGCTCGGCCGCATCCGCAAGGTCGTGGTCGAGTACAATCAGGGCTGGCTCGCGACCGCGCTGGAAGCGACCGGCAACAAGCAGGCGAGCTGGCGCACCGATCCGGCCCGCAGCGGCATCGCCGGCGCGCTCGGCGATATCGGCTCCCATGCCGAGAACCTCGTCTCGACCGTGACCGGTTTGGAAATCGAGGAGCTGGTCGCAGATCTCGGCGCGCTCGTGCCCGGCCGCGCGCTCGACGACGACGCCAGCATGCTGCTGCGCTTCAAGGGCGGCGCGCGCGCCGTCCTCGTCGCCTCGCAGATCAATGCCGGACTGGAGAACGACCTGCGCTTGCGCGTCTCCGGCGAGAACGGCACGCTGGAATGGCGGCAGGAGGAGCCGAACCGGCTCGTGCATCATCGCCGCGAGGGACCGACCGAGATCTTCACGCGCGCCTCGCCCTGGCTCTGCGAATCGGCCCGCCGTGCCGGGCGCATCCCCGCCGGGCATCCGGAAGGTTTCATCGAGGCCTTCGCCAACATCTATCGCGGCATCTTCGCCGATGTCCGCGCCCGCAAGGCCGATACGGCGGTCGACCCACTCGACGCCGATTATCCGACGGTAAGCGACGGCGCGCGGGGCGTGCGCTTCATCGAATGCGCGGTGGCCTCGTCGGCCGAGCGGCGATGGCTACCGTTCTCAGGTTGAGCTCAGCGTCCGCCGCACGCTGTCGCGCCAGCCGGTGACCTTGCGCTTGCGTTCGCTGGCGGCCATGGCCGGCGAGAAGCGCCGCTCCAGCCGCCACATATCGGCGAAGCGCTCCGGCTCCGGCAGCAGGCCGGCATCGAGCCCGGCAAGATAGGCGGCGCCCAAAGCCGTCGTCTCCAGAACATTCGGTCGGTCGACCGGCAGGTCGAGGATGTCGGCGAGGCGCTGCATCGTCCAGTCGGAAGCGACCATGCCTCCGTCCACGCGCAAAACCGACTGCTTGCCGGCGCCGGCATCCGGCCAATCGGCCCGCATCGCCTCGACGAGATCGAGCGTCTGATAGCAGACGCTCTCCAGCGCGGCCCGGGCGAATTCGCGTGGTCCGGAATTGCGGGTCAGACCGAATAGGGCGCCGCGCGCATGCGCGTCCCAATGCGGCGCGCCGAGCCCAACGAAGGCCGGCACCAGATAGACGTCCTGCTCGGGATCGGCAGCTTCTGCCAGCGGCCCGGTCTCGCTCGCAGCCTCGATGATGCCGAGCCCGTCGCGCAGCCATTGCACGGCCGCACCCGCGATGAAGATCGAGCCCTCCAGCGCATAGGTGCGCTTGCCGCCAAGCTGGTAAGCGACCGTGCTGAGCAGGCGGTGCTTCGAACGCACCGGCGTGTCGCCCGTGTTCAGCAAGGCGAAGCAGCCTGTGCCATAGGTCGATTTCACCATGCCGGGCGAGAAACAGGCCTGCCCGATCGTCGCCGCCTGCTGGTCACCGGCCATGCCGCGCACCGCGATGGGCGATCCGAACAGTTCCGGCGCGGTATCACCGAAATGCGCGGCGCAGTCGCGCACCTGCGGCAGCAAGGCCGCCGGGATACCGAACAGATCGAGCAGATCGGAATCCCAGACGCCGCGGCCGATATCGAACAGCATGGTGCGCGCGGCATTGGTCGCGTCGGTCGCATGCACGGCCCCGCCGGTGAGCCGCCAGAGCAGGAAGCAGTCGATCGTGCCGAAGGCGAGCTCACCGGCTTCCGCGCGGCGCCGGGCGCCGGGGACGTTGTCGAGCAGCCAGACGATCTTGGTGGCAGAGAAATAGGGGTCGATGCGCAAGCCGGTCCGTTCGGCGACGAGGTCTTCATGGCCGGCCGCGACGAGATTCGCACAAGCCTTCGCCGTCCGCCGGTCCTGCCAGACGATGGCACGATGAATGGCGCGGCCCGTGCGGCGGTCCCAGATCAGCGTCGTCTCGCGCTGGTTGGTGATGCCGATGCCGGCGATGTCCGCCGCGCTCAGGCCGCCCTTCGCGATGGCTTCCCTCGCGGTCGCCAGTACGCTCTCCCAGATATCCTCCGGCTCGTGCTCGACCCAGCCCGAGGCCGGGAAATGCTGCGGAAACTCCCGCTGGGCGCTGGAAACCACGCCAAGCGACGCATCGAACAGGATCGCCCGCGAGGAGGTCGTGCCCTGGTCGATAGCGAGGATGTGTCTGGCGGCCATGTCGGTTCCCTGCCCCGTCTTTGTGCCGGCGGAGACTGGCCGATCAGCCGGTTCCCGCGCAAGCGTGCAGCTGCAGGGCTAACCGGCAAGTTTCCTGCCGGGCAAGGTTCTGCTTGGCATGTCGCTTGCCCTGTAGTTAGCTCATGAAGAAGCAGGGTCGTGCGGGGCCGCGACCCCTGCCCGCGCCGTTGGCATCGGGCAGGTCAAGGGATTAGATCGGTGGCGGTCGAGGACCGGCAACAACGGGAAGTCGCGCCTGCCGCGCGGCCACAGCGATATGACGCCGATCCGCAGCGGACCGGCGCCGTTTCGGCTGGCGCGCCCGCGCCCTTCAAAGCCTTTGTTCAGCCCGCCCCGCGCCCGCCGGGCGCGACCTATGCTGCGCTCGATCTCGGCACCAATAATTGCCGTCTCCTGATCGCCCGGCCGGCCCAGCATGGCTTTCGCGTCGTCGATGCTTTCTCCCGAATCGTGCGCCTCGGCGAAGGCCTGGCGGCGAGCAGCCGCCTCGCCGATGCCGCGATGGACCGCGCGGTCGAGGCCCTGAAGATCTGCCGCGGCAAGATGGCGAATCGCGGCGTCACCCGCGCCCGCCTCGTCACCACCGAAGCCTGCCGCGCCGCGACCAACGGGCTCGATTTCATTCGCCGCGTCGCGGCCGAGGCGGAACTGGCGCTGGAGGTCATCGACCAGCGCACCGAAGCCGCGCTCGCCGTCTCCGGCTGCGCCGCGCTGGCGGATCCGGCTGCCGAAAGCGTCATCGTCTTCGATATCGGCGGCGGCTCGACCGAGATCATCTGGCTCGGCGGCCGCAGCGAGGCGCGCGATCCCGCTGCCCGCATCCGCGAATGGGCCTCGCTGCCGATCGGCGTCGTCACGGTCGCCGAGCGCTATGGCGGCATCGAGGTCAGCCGTGACTTGTTCGAGCGGATGGTCGAGGATTGCGCGCAAGCGCTTGCGCCCTTCGCCAAGAAGGCGGCGGGTGCCAAGGACGCCCGCAGCTTCCACCTGCTCGGCACCTCCGGCACGGTCACGACGGTCGCCGGCATCCATCTCGACCTGCCGCGCTATGATCGGCGCGAGGTCGATGGGCTGTGGATGCATCAGCGCGACATCCTCACGGTGATCGACCGCCTGATCGAGATGGACTATGCCGCCCGGGCGGCGAATGCCTGCATCGGCCGCGAGCGTGCCGATCTGGTCCTGGCCGGCTGCGCGATCTTCGAGGCAATCCGCCGCGCGTTCCCCAGCGAGCGCGTGCGCATCGCCGATCGCGGCCTGCGCGAGGGCATCCTGCTGCGCATGATGCATGAGGACCGCGCCTGGTGGCGGCGGAAATAGGTTCGAGACAATGAGCACCGGAAAATCGGGCGGCAACACCGGCGGCAAGCCTGCCGGCGCGCGCGACATGCGCGTCAAGGTCAAGAAGGCCGGCAAGCTCAAGCATTCCTCGCAGCTCTGGCTCGAGCGCCAGCTCAACGACCCCTATGTGAAGCGGGCCCGGGAGATGGGCTATCGCTCGCGCGCGGCGTTCAAGCTCGAGGAGATGGATGACCGCTACAGGTTCCTGAAATCCGGACAGCGGCTGGTCGATCTCGGCTGCGCGCCTGGCGGCTGGTGCCAAATCGCGGCCAAGCGCATCGGACTGGAGCAGGGCAAGGGCTATATCGTCGGCATCGACCTCCTGGCCGTCGATCCGATCCCCGGCGTCGACCTGATCCAGATGGATTTCATGGCCGAGGAAGCGCCCGCGCTGCTGACGCAGCGCCTCGGCGGCCGCGCCGACGGCGTGATGTCCGACATGGCCGCCAACACCACCGGCCATAAGAAGACCGACCATCTCAAGATCATCGCGCTGGCCGAGGCCGCGATCGAATTCACGCATGACGTGCTGGCGCCGGGCGGCTTCTTCCTCGCCAAGCTGTTCCAGGGTGGCGACAGCGCCGAGCTTCTCGCCACGCTGAAGCGGGACTTCACAACCGTGCGCAACGTCAAGCCGGCGGCGAGCCGCGCAGATTCGTCGGAGCTTTATGTGCTGGCGACGGGGTATCGGCGGACAGCCCGAGAAGAGGCTGCGGACCCGCAAGAGGGTTGATCACCTCGCTCACTCTGGAAAGACGTCGCGCGGCACGTGGCGCGGGTCGTAATTGCCCGGCGCACTCTTCGCGACCGAGCCCCATATCCAGAAACCAAAGCCGCCGAGGCCGATGAGCGGCCCGGCGATCTCGAAGAACCCGGCCCTGCCGCTCAGGCCGATATAAAGCACCATCAACCCGGCGCCGCCGAAGATCACGGCCGCGATGAGCGCGACGGCGATCAGGAAGCGGTGGCGCCCCTCGGGGATTCCGCGTCTGAAGGCGACATGGCTGTGCCCGCCGGCGACCAGGCGACGATGCAGGTCCTCGATGAAGGCGATAAAGACGGTGTCGCGCTGCGGGTCGTCCACGCCCCAGGGGCTACTGGAATGAACGAAGAGCGGCCGGCCTGACAAGAATGTCAGCTCGGCCAGCGCTTCCCAGGGCGACCGCGGCCCGCCATTCACCGCCTGGAGGCGCACGCTTGCGAGATTGGCGAAGGGTCGCAGGCCCGAGCGGCCGTCGAGCTCGTAGGCGATGCCTTCGTCATTGAGCGTCAATTCGGCTTCGGCCAGCTTCAACCGGGCCGCGCCGTCGCCGACGCAGAGCGTGTAGCGCGTCTCGTTTGAGGGCGCGGGCTCAGGCTGCATACGCTGACCCTGCGGCAAGACAGCCAAGCTGGCAAGCTAGTCGAGCGGCTTCTGCTCGGCGATCGCCTCGGCGGTAACCTTGCGCGCACTGACCGGCACATGGCCGGAGACCTCGGCGCCCGCATTCGGATCGAGCTGCATCATCCACAGCGCCGACGAGGCCGAGACCAGGCCCACGAGCAGGAAGGCCGGCCAGAAATCGCCGGCCGCGAGCGCCTTGCCACCATGAAGCATATGGGTGCTCTCAAGGGCGAAGGCGCCGATCGTCACGCCGATGCTCAGCGAAAGCTGCTGGGCGACGCTGGACAGGCTGGTCGCGCTCGACATCTCGCGGTTGGAGACATCGGCATAGCTCAGCGCGTTGATGCCGGTGAATTGCAACGAGCGGAAGCAGCCGCCGACCAGCAGCACTGACAGCATGATCGCGTGCGGCGTTGTTGGCGTGAACAGGCCCGAAGCCGCGAGGAAGGCGGCGCCCACCACGGCGTTGAAGGTCAGCACCCGCCGGAAGCCGAAGCGCGCCAGGATCGTCTTCGCCAGCGTCTTCATGATCAGCGCGCCGGCGGCGGAGACGAAGGTGATCAGGCCCGACTGCAACGCGTCCAGCCCAAAGCCGAGCTGCAGCATCAGCGGCAGCAGGAAGGGAATCGCGCCGATGCCGGTCCGGAAGATCGAGCCGCCGAGCACGCCGATCCGGAAGGTCGGAATCCGGAACAGCGAGAGGTTGAGCACCGGATAGGGCACGCGCTGCGCGTGGAACCAGTAGGCTAGGAGCGCCGCCGCGCCGCCGAGCACGCAGGCATAGGACACAGCTTCCGGTACGAGATGGCGCCCGCCGGTATTGAGCCCGAGCATCAGGCTGGCGAAGCCGAAGGAGGATAGGAGGAAGCCGCGGATATCGAGAGGCGGCACATCCTCCTCGCGGATATCCTCGAAGAACAGGCTCGCCAGCACGATGCCAATCAAGCCGATCGGGATGTTGATGAAGAAGATCCAGCGCCAGTCGAAATAGGTCGTGATGAAGCCGCCGAGCGGCGGGCCGACCACGGGGCCGACCAGCGCGGGAACAGTCAGATAGGCGAGCGCCCCGACGATTTCGGACTTGCTGACGCTGCGCAGGATGACGAGGCGTCCGACAGGCACCATCATCGCCCCGCCCATACCCTGAATGAAGCGCGCGCCGACGAAAGCACCGAGCGAGTTCGACACCGCACAGAGGATCGAGCCGAGCATGAAGACGCAGAGCGCGGACCGGAAGATCGTGCGGGCGCCGAAGCGATCCGCCATCCAGCCGGAGATCGGGATGAAGACGGCGAGGCTGACGAGATAGGAGGTCAGCGCCAGCTTCAGCGCGATCGGGTCCTCGCCGAGCGATTTCGCGATCACCGGAAGCGAGGTCGCGATCACCGTCGAATCGGTGTTCTCCATGAACAGCGCACAGGCGACGATCAGGGGCAGGAGTTTGGCGCGCTGCACGGTCCGGACCTTCCACGCCCGACGACATTAGGCGCGCTTGAAATCATAAGCTCGGCTATTAATCGCATGCGACGGAGGTGACGAGAGCGAAATCGCGGTTTGGCCGCCCGATCCATGCGCTTCCGCCATGCGTCGGGATTATGGCTCGGCGACAGACACAAGTCCGCCATGCGTTCGCCTCACTCCTTCGGCCTCGGCCACCGCACCATCTCTACCGTGCCCGGTCGCGCCGGGCCGTCGCGGGGGCGCGCGTCGCCAACTCCGGAGAAGCGATATGATCGATATTTCCACTGTTTTTGCCCCTCCCCGCCGCCTTTCCTTCGGCGCCCGCATCGCGGGACTGGCCGTATTGGCAGGATTGTCCTACGGGGCCGCATTGGCCACGCCGGCCGCGGCTGCCTCGAACGATTGGCGCGCCGCCTGCCCGTTCAAGACCGTCCCCGGGGGCGCTGCGGCGAGCATCCAGTACGATGCCTGCATGCATCTCCAGAGCTGCCAGAACCTGGCCAATGCCGCAGGACGCGAATATTTCGGGATGGGTTGCTTCGGGGTCATGCCGGAGAGCGCTGCGCAGCCCGTCACCAAGCGCTGAAATCCCACCGGCCATGCCAGACCCGACCGGCGCGGTTCGCCGCAACGGTCGGTTGCCTTGGCGTGCGTATTCCGGGCCGCGGATCTCTCGGTTTCGAGCTCTTAATTCGCAGCTATGCGCGGCCCGCCATTTTGCACTGCAAAAGAATCCTGACCGTCCACTAGCGGACCTGCCGCACCCATGCTATCGGGCCTCGTCAACTCGGCACTGGGCCTTTTGCCCTGCCCCCTTGAAAAGCCGGTTCTGCCCGGCGGTCGGAGTTGACGATGACGCTTTCCCTCGATGGTCTGATTCGCGACGGCCTCACCTTCGACGACGTGCTGCTCGAGCCCGGCCCGTCCGAGGTCATGCCGGCGGATGTCGATATTCGCACGAAGCTTACCCGCACCATCTCGCTGAACCTGCCGATCATCGCCTCGGCGATGGACACGGTCACCGAGGCGCGCATGGCGATCGCTATGGCACAGGCCGGCGGCCTCGGCGTCATCCACCGCAATCTCGACGCCGACCAGCAGGCCGCCCAGGTCCGCCTCGTCAAGAAATTCGAATCGGGGATGATCGCCAACCCGATCACCATCCATCCCGACGAGACGCTGGCCGACGCGCTTGCCTTGATGAAGAACAACGGCATCTCCGGCATCCCGGTCGTCGAGCGCGGCCCGCAGGGCCATCACGGCAAGCTCGTCGGTATCTTGACAAACCGCGACGTGCGCTTCGCTCAGAACCCGGCCCAGCCGGTCTCCGAGCTGATGACCAAGGAACGCCTGATCACCGTGCGCGAAGGCGTCAGCCCCGACGAGGCCCGCCGCCTGCTCCACCAGTTCCGCATCGAGAAGCTGCTCGTCGTCGACGATCATTATCGCTGCATCGGCCTGATCACCGTGAAGGACATGGAGAAGCAGGTCGCCCACCCGAATGCCGCCAAGGACGTCCACGGCCGTCTCCTCGCCGCCGCCGCGACCACGACGGGCGACCAGGGCTTCGAACGCTCGGAGATGCTGATCGATGCCGGCGTCGACCTGATCGTCGTCGACACCGCCCATGGCCATTCCGCCAAGGTGCTGGAAGCCGTCAGCCGGGTGAAGAAGCTCTCCAATTCAGTCCAGGTCATCGCCGGCAACATCGCGACCGCCGGCGGCGCTCAGGCCCTGATCGATGCCGGCGCCGATGCCATCAAGGTCGGCATCGGCCCGGGCTCGATCTGCACGACCCGCATCGTCGCCGGTGTCGGCGTGCCGCAGCTCACCGCGATCATGGACGCGGCCTCCGCCGCCTCGAAGGCCGGCGTGCCGGTCATCGCCGACGGCGGCATCAAGTATTCGGGTGATCTCGCCAAGGCGCTGGCCGGCGGCGCCTCTTGTGCCATGGTCGGCTCGCTGCTCGCAGGCACTGACGAGACCCCCGGCGAAACCTTCCTGTACCAGGGCCGCTCCTACAAGGCCTATCGCGGCATGGGTTCGGTCGGCGCGATGGCGCGAGGCTCGGCCGATCGCTATTTCCAGCAGGACATCAAGGATTCGCTGAAGCTCGTGCCGGAGGGCATCGAGGGCCAGGTCGCCTACAAAGGTCCGGTCTCGAACGTGCTGCACCAGCTCGCCGGTGGCTTGCGCGCCGCGATGGGCTATGTCGGTGGCAAGGACCTCGCCGATTACCAGAACAAGGCGCGCTTCATCCGCATCACCAGCGCCGGCCTGCGCGAGAGCCACGTCCATGACGTGACGATCGTGCGCGAGAGCCCGAACTACCCGACCCGCTCTTGAGTCCGTCATGGCTTCGTGCAGCACTGGCCTGATTGATTCAGGCAAGGCTGCACGAGGCGACGGGCGACCATGACTCTCAAGCTGATCTACCCGACTCTGGCGATGATCTTCTGGATCTTCGTCGTAGGCATCGTTCTGAGCCTGCGCCGCAAGAGCGCCTTCACCAGCGGCGCCGTCCGCCCCGACGAAGTCTCGGTCTCGACCGAGCGCTACCCCGTCCCGGCCCGGCTCGCGGCGGCGAATTTCTCCAATCAGTTCGAGACGCCGGTCATCTTCTTCGCGCTCGTCATGATCGCGATGGAGACCGGTGCCACGGGCTATGCGATGGCGATCCTCGCCTGGCTCTATGTGGCGACCCGCGTCATCCACACCCTGATCCATCTTGGCCCCAACAAACTGCCCCTGCGCGGCGCGGTCTACGGCATCGGCGTGATCGCGCTGGTCGGCATGTGGCTCGGCGTCCTCGTCTCCGTGCTCTGAGCGGCATCCCTGGCCCGCGCTCCCGTTAAGCATTCCGTCCATTTCCGCCGGCGGCGGACCCGGAACCGTTGAAGCTTAACGAAAAGTAAACTACACCCCGAACGGCGGCGGACGGTGGACAAGCGTAGTTTGGAGTGACGCGATGTTGCGTGTCCGTGAAGTCCCGGCGCGGGTTTTCGCCCGCGACGGTGAGGTTCTGGCTGCCGTTTCCGGCAAGGCGAAGATCGCAAGGCGCAACCCCGCGGGGCGCCTGCTGGCGCTTGCCGCGCTCGGCGTCGCGCTCGGCTCCGGCGGCATGGTGCTGACGGCCTCGATGGTCCTCGCCGAGAACGACGAGGCGCGGGAGGCCAATATCCGGGAGGTCGCGCGCCAGACCGAGCAGGCGCGCCTGCACAACGCGGCCTACGCCTCGACGCGCCCTGCCCCGCAGCCGACCGCCTATGCGCCCGCCGGCAATGGCTGGCGCCTGCCGCTCATGCAGACGTTGCCGGACGGCCGCCTCGCGCAGCCGCAGATCGACCTCAACCCCTTCCGTAAATCGGCGCGTAAATCTGCCGACCGGCGGCCCAGGGTTGCCGGCACGACCACCGCGTCGCTCGACGCGTTCACGGGAGCGGCGGACCGCTCCCAGACCTTCTGCGTGCGCCTCTGCGACGGCTTCCATGCGCCGATCGGCTATGTCCGCTCGCCCAGTGACATGAAAGCCCACGAGGCGATCTGCAAGGCGATGAATCCAGGCGTTCCGGTCAAGGTCTTCAGGGCGGCGGCCGGCACGACCGGCATCGCCGATGCCGTCGCCGCCGATGGCAAGCGCTACAGCGCCCTGCCGATGGCCTTCAGCCATGAGAAATCCGCCGATCCGGCCTGCCGCCCCGCGATCGTCCAGGCCGGCGAGCGCCGCATCTCCCTGCTGCGCGACATCACCTTGCGGCCGGGCGACAGCGTCGTGCTCGACGGCAAGGTCTCGACCTTCACCGGCGGTTCGAGCTGGCCCTATAGCCGGCGCGACTTCCGCGATTTCCGGACCGCCTCGGAACTGAGCAAGACTCAGCGCAAGCAGATCGACGAGCAGGTCGGCATTTCCCGGATGGAGGCGCAGGCCCGCAGCGTCCGCCGCCAATTGCGCGTCCGCGAGGCGCAGTTGCAAGACGACACTTTCGCCAGCGACGCGATCCTGCGCGGCACGGTCGAGCCGACGACGCGCGAGCCGGTACGCCTGATCCCGCTGTCGCTGCCGGCACGGTAGGCTTCGAGCCACCCTTTTCCTTCCGGGCCTTCGCCTCGGATCCAACCTTCGGTCGGCCCAAGGAACGTCGCGTGGCCCCCCGATCTTTGAGCAGAACGGGGCGTCATTCTCGGGCTTGACCCGAGAATCTCTGCACGTTGAGGCGCAGGAGCCTCCATCGGCCGTCATGCTGGTCAAGCCCGAGCATGACGGCCAGGAGCGGCACGCAAAAACGCGGCACGCCCCGCCGCGGCAAGTCGCCTCATCCTAAAGACGTACGACCAAGTCCCACCAGAAATCTCCCCGTCTTTCCAAGGCAATGCTCAATTTATTAGAATTTATCAAAATATAAACTAGTAGAGAATCTCTATAAGGCATTGATATCAAAAGAATACTTTATTGACGCTCCCCAGGCGGCACTCTAACGCTCGCCTATCGCGCTGACCGCGCCCACCAACGGAGCAGAAGAATGATCGCAAAGACCTATCTCCACGCCCTGGCGCTGTCCTCCTGCCTGCTGGCCGCTCCCGCCTTCGCGCAGGGCGTGAACCTCTACACGACCCGCGAGCCCGCCCTGCTCAATCCGGTGTTGGAAGCCTTCACCAAGGATACCGGCATCAAGGTCAACGCCGTCTTCCTGAAGGACGGCCTGCAGGAGCGCGTCCGGGCCGAGGGCGCCAACAGCCCGGCCGACGTGATGCTCATGGTCGATGTCGGCGAGATCAACGCCGCTGTCGATGCCGGCATCACCCAGCCGATCAAGTCCGACCTCGTCGACAAGACCGTTCCGGCGCAGCTTCGCCCCGACAACAACTGGGTCACCCTGACCAAGCGCGCCCGCGTCGTCGTGGTCTCGAAGGAGCGCATCAAGCAGGACGCGATCACCTACGAGGACCTCGCCGATCCCAAGTGGAAGGGCAAGTTCTGCATCCGCGCCGGCCAGCACCCCTATAACAACGCGCTCTTCGCCGCCTATCTCGCCCATCACGGCGCCGAGAAGACCGAGACCTATCTGAAGGCCCTGCGCGCCAATGCCGCCCGCAAGCCTGGCGGCGGCGACCGTGACGTTGCCCGCGACATCCAGTCCGGCCTCTGCGACATCGCCATCATCAACACGTACTATATCGGCCTGATGAGCGAGGCGAAGAACGAGCAGAAGGGCTGGTTCGACGCGATCAAGCCGCTCAAGACCACCTTCGCCAATGGCGGCACCCATGTGAACGTCTCGGCCGCCGCGCTCGCCAAGAATGCGCCGAACAAGGAGAACGCGGTCAAGCTGGTCGAGTACATGCTCGGCGACAAGGCTCAGGCGCTCTACGCGAACGGCAATTTCGAGTTCCCGATCAACGCGACCGTGACCGACTCCGCCGCCGTCAAGCTGCTCGGCGCCGTCACACCGGACAAGCTGCCGCTCTCCGAGGTCGCCAAGCAGCGCAAGGCCGCGGCCAACCTCGTCGACAAGGTCGGCTTCGACAATTGAGGCTGAGCCAACCGCTCAACGCTACGCGACGGTCGCCATTCCGGTGGCGGCCGTCGACGCGTTTCGCCTATGCCGCGATCGGCGGAGCCGCGCTCGTGGCGCTGCCGCTGCTCGCCCTCGTGGCGAACGCCTTTTCCTCCCGGCAGGCGGCGGAAATCTGGCCGCATCTCGCCGCGAATGTCCTGCCCACCGCCCTCGTCCAGACCACCCTGCTCCTTGCCGGCGTCGGCATGGCCTGCGCGGTCATCGGCGTCGGCACCGCCTGGCTGGTGACGCAATACGATTTCCCCGGCCGGCGCTCGCTCGAATGGCTGCTGGTGCTGCCGCTGGCGCTGCCGACCTATCTCACCGCCTATATCTACGTCGAGTTCCTGGGCTTCCAGGGGCCGCTCCAGAGCGGCCTGCGCGCGGCCACCGGCTGGCGCTCGCTGCGCGACTACTGGTTTCCCGACCTGCGCAATCTGCCGAGCGCGATCGCGATCATGGCGATCGTGCTCTATCCTTACGTCTATCTCAGCACGCGCGCCCTCTTCAGCGTGCAAGGCGCCAGCATCGTCGAAGCCGCGCGCAACCTCGGCGCAGCGCCCGGCCGGTTGTTCTGGCGTATCGGCCTGCCGCTCGCGCGCCCAGCGCTCGCCGCCGGCCTGACACTCGTCCTGCTGGAGACGCTGAACGATATCGGCTCCACCGAATATCTCGGCGTGAGATCGCTGACGCTCTCGATCTACACGACCTGGGTCAATCGCGGCTCGCTGCCGGGCGCCGCCCAGATCGCCTGCGTCATGCTGCTGATTGTCTTCGCGCTGATCCTCATCGAAGTGAAACTGCGCGGGCAGCGCCGCTTCGCCCTGCCCGTGCGCCAGCCCCGACCGGTGACGCGCCGGCCGCTGCGGGGACGCCGCGCCGTGCTGGCCACCCTCGCCTGCTCCCTACCCGTGCTCTTTGGCGCCGCCTTGCCGATCGGCTATCTCGTCACCGAGATCCTGCAGCGCGGCCTGCTGACACAATTCGATGCAACGCTGCTCAGGCTTCTCGGCAATGCGCTCCTGCTCTCGGGGCTCGCTTCGGCTCTGGTGGTGGCCATCGGCCTTTGCATCGCCACGGCGGCCCGCTCCGGCCGCGAAACCTGGTTGAAGCCCCTCGCCCGCATCGCGAGCCTCGGTTACGCCGTGCCCGGCACGGTGCTGGCGCTCGGCCTGCTGATCCCGCTCGCCGCATTCGACAACCTGCTGGCGGATGCGGCAGCGGCCCTGTTCGGCCTCAAGCCCGGCCTCATCCTGATCGGTTCCGGCGCGGCGCTCGTCCTCGCCTATACCGTGCGCTTCCTCGCCATCGGGGTCTCTGGCGTCGAGAGCGGGCTCGCGCGCGTCTCGCCGCGGATCGACGATGCCGCCCGTGCGCTCGGCGCCGCCGGGCCGGAAGTGCTGCGTCGCATCCATTGGCCGCTGGCCCGCCCGGCCATCGCCGCTGCCGCGCTGCTGGTCTTCGTCGACTGCCTCAAGGAACTGCCTGCAACCCTGCTGTTGCGCCCTCTCAACCTCGACACCTTGGCGACCGTGGTCTATGGCCATGCCGCGCGCGGCGTCTTCGAGGACGGTGCGCTGGCGGCACTGCTGATCATCCTCGCCGGCCTCTATCCGGCCTTCATCCTCGCCAAAACCGGCACAGACCGGGCGGGATAGCCGGTTTCCCGGCCTCGACAAGCCCTTCGCATCAGCCTAAACCCTGTCCCGCCAGGGGGCTGGCTGACTTTCGGCCCGGTGCCGATTCGGAAGTCCATGACCAGACGTGCTGCGATCATCGCCTTCAGCCTCGTCGTCGCCATCGGCTTGCTCGGTTTGCAGTCGTGGGATGTCGCGGTCGGCCGCGTCCAGCGTGCCGCCATCAGAGCGATCGAGGAACGCACCGGCTTCGTCGTCAAGGCGCTCGAACGCGCCGAAATAGCGTTCCTGCCGCTGCCCCGCATCAGCCTGTCCCAGGTCGCCTTCACCCAGCGCGACGGCACGCTCGCTGGAGAGGCCGTGCGGGTCAAGGCGCAACTGCGCCTTCTGCCGCTCTTGGGCGGGCGTATCAGCTTCGACCGGGTCGATCTCATCGCGCCCCGGATCGATGTCGCCGTTCCCGCCGGCAGCGACGGTGTCACCGAATGGCTGAGTCCGCCCCTCGCCGAGTTCGAGCGCCTGCAGAGCCAGAGCAAGATCGTCATCCGCGCCGGCTCGGTCTTCCTGCGGGCCAATGGCGCGATCCAGAGCGTCGTGCGCGATCTCGATCTCGTCATTGACGCGCGCGACCTGAACGAGCCGCTGGCCCTCTCCGGCTCGCTGAACTGGCGTGGCGTGCCGACCGAAGTCAACCTGGTCTGGCCCATGGCCGGCGGCAATGCGAAGGCGTCCCTCTCGGCGACCTCCTCGCTGCTGAAGCTGCGCTTCGACGGCGCCCGATCCGGCCCGGGCGAGCCCGTGATCAGCGGGCTGCTCGCGCTCTCAAGCCCGTCGCTTCCGCGGCTGCTCGGCTGGTTCGGCGAGGAATCGCGGCTGGCATCGGCGCTCGGTGCCGTCGCCGTTTCGGCCGATATCCAGGTGAAGCCGCACGAAGTCTCTTTCAACAACGCCATCGTCAATCTCGACGGCGAAAGGCTCGACGGCGTGATAAAGCTGGCGGAAACCGGCGGGCGCTTTGCGCTTTCGGGCACGCTGGCCGGTGCAACGCTCGATCTCGGCCGCCTCATCGATCGGCTGCCGGTCCCGGCCGTCGATGCCGCGGACACCGTCCCCTTCGATCTCGACGCCTGGACCGCGCGCGATATCGACCTGCGGGTCTCGGTCGATGCCGCCCGCCTGAAGGGCGCCCGGTTGAGCGATATCGCGACCTATCTGCTGGTCAAGAAGGGGCGTTTCGAGACCGGCTTGCTCCGGGCCGGCGCCTATGGCGGAAGCGTCAAGAGCCGCCTGCTCGCGGTCGGCGTTCCCACCGGTGTCGACGTCAAGATCCAGGCCGGCCTCGACAAGGTGAATATCGGGCAGGCCGCGTCCGACCTGCCGCAACTGGCGCGCCTCAGCGGCACTGGCGGAGCGCAGCTCGCGCTCGACGGCGTCGGCCGGACCTTCGACGAATTGCTCGGTTCCTTCACCGGTCGCGTCAATCTCGCGGCGAGGCACGGCGAGATCGGCGGCATCGCGCTTGGCGAGTTGCTCCGCCGCGCCGAGCGCAGCCCGGCCCAGGCCCTGCGCGACTGGCGCCAGGGGCGGACACCCTACGAGAGCATCACCGCCAATGCCGGCATTGCGGGCGGCCTGCTCGCCCTGACCGAAGCGCAGATGAGCGGCGCGAACTATCGCTTCAACCTCGCCGGCAGCGCCGCGCTGCGCACGCGCGTCCTCGACATGACCGCGCTGCTTGCCTCCGTGAACGGCGCCCTGAAGCTGCCCTTCGTGCTCAAGGGCCCGGTCGATGCGCCGGCCTTCGAGATCGAGCCTGACGCCCTCCTCAGCCCGGCCGGCGCCTCGCTCGTGCCGACGCAGTTTACGCGCTGATCCAGCCCTTTCGCGTTTCTCCGAAATCCGCTCTCATGCGGCCGCGACATGTTGCGGCAGCGGGAAGGATCTGGCGATGAAGATGTGGATCATGGGCGCGCTGGCGCTCGCAGGATGGATGACAACAGGCATGGCCGAAGCGCAGGAACCGACGGTCGAGAAGAAGGTCTTCGAGCTCGCGAGCTTCACCACCCAGAGCGGGCGCACGCTGAAGAACGTCCGCGTCGGCTGGGAGAGCTACGGCACGCTCAATGCCGACAAGTCCAACGCCGTGCTGATCTGCCATTTCTTCTCCGGCAACTCGCATGCCGCCGGTAAATATGCCGCCAGCGACGCTGCGCCGGGCTATTGGGACGCGATCATCGGCCCGGGCAAAGCGATCGACACAAACAAGTATTTCGTCCTGTCCTCGGACACGCTGGTCAATCTCAGCACCGGTGATCCGAAGACCATCACGACCGGCCCCGCCTCGACCAATCCCGATACCGGCAAGCCCTATGGCCTCGACTTCCCCATCGTCACGGTCCGCGACTTCGTCGAGGTCCAGAAGGCGCTGGTCGAAAGCCTCGGCATCAAGAAGCTTGCGCTGGTCGCCGGCCCCTCGATGGGCTCGCTCCAGACCTTCGAATGGGCGGCGAGCCATCCCGAGATGGTCGCCAAGGCCATGCCGGTGATCGGCGCCGGCGAAGCCGATGCGATGCTGATCGCCTGGCTCGATGTCTGGGCCGCCCCCATCCTCGTCGATCCCAACTGGAACAACGGCGACTATTACGGCAAGACGCCGCCGCTGGCCGGCCTCGCCAAGGCGCTGACGGCGGTGACCCTGCAGGCGAACCACCAGGACTGGGCCAACGCCACCTTCGGCCGTCGCACGGCCAAGGAAGGCGACGAACCCGGCAAGGCGCTCGCCAACAAGTTCCAAGTCCAGAGCGTGCTCGACAATGCCGGCATGGCCCGCGCGAAAATCTCCGACGCCAACCATTTCCTCTATCTGGTCAAGGCGAACCAGCTCTTCGCCGCGGGCGGCACCTCGCTTGCCGACGGCATGGCGAAGATCAAGGCGCCGATGCTGCTGATCACGCAGCCCAAGGACCTCGTCTTCACGCCGGACATGGTCGCGACGACGGTAAAGGCGGCGAAGGACGCCGGCCGCGACATCACCCACACGACCATCGACGGCTCACGCGGTCATCTGGACGGCGTGATGTCGATGAAGCAGGCCGAAGGCGCCATCCGCGCGTTCCTGGAAAAGTGACCGCGATAGGCCGGCCGCTCACGCCGCGGCCGGCTCCTCCATCCGGTGGACGATCCGGTCGATCAGCCCCCATTCCAGCGCCTCCTCCGCCGTCATGAAGCGGTCGCGGTCGAGCGTGCGCTCGACTTCCTCGTAGCTGCGCCCGCAATGCTCCGCATAGAGCCGGGTCAGGCGATGCTTGGTCTGCCGCATCTCCTCGGCATGGATGAAGATGTCGGAAGCCTGCCCCTGGAAGCCGCCGAGCGGCTGGTGGACATGCAGGCTCGCGTTGGGCAGCGCCCCGCGCTCGCCCGGCTCCCCCGCCATCAACAGGAACGAGCCCATCGAGCGCGCCGTACCCATGCACAGCGTATGCACGGGCGAGCGGATGTAGCGCATCGTGTCGTACATGGCGAAACCGCTGGTCACCACGCCGCCCGGCGAATTGATGTAGAGATGGATCGGCTTCTTCGGATTCTCCGCCTCCAGAAACAGGAGCTGCGCGCAGACCAGTGCGTTCATCGCGTCGTTGACCTCGCCGTTGAGGAAGATGATCCGCTCGCGCAGCAGCCGCGAGTAGATGTCGAACGATCGCTCCCCGCGGCTCGACTGCTCGACGACCATAGGGACGAGTTGCATCGCTTCGCGCATCGGCGACCTCCAAAATCTCGGGAATGGATAGGCTTGTGGTCCGCGTCGTCTCAGGCGGCGGCGCGCATCAGCGGCGGTGAGTTGCTGTTCGCCGGGATCAGCTCCCACCCGATACGGCGATCCTGCAATTCATGGATCACATGCAAGCTGCTTCCACCGGCCTCGCTCGCTCCGATCCGGAACGTGACCACGCTTTCGAGAAAGGGCGGCTCGCTGTCGCGCATCCGGTAGCGCAGCGCCTCTCCCGGCGTGACGACGCTCGGCTCCGGATTGGCCAGCTCCGCATCGGGCAGCCAGCGCTCGCGCAGGCCGGGCGTGCTGAGAGCCCGCCAGAGCTTTTCAGGCGGCTCGTCAAACCGGAATTCGAGAACGAGAGGATCGATCACCACTTCGCTATCGTCGCCACTCATTGATCCATCTCCTTGAGCAAGGTCCTGAGATCGTCGATTCGCTCTGGCCAGAAGGCGCGATATTTCGTCAGCCATTGCGCGACCGGTGCGAGCCCGCCTGGATCGACCTGATAGTTCACGAACCGCCCCTGCCGCTCCTCGCGGACGAGACCCGCGCCGCGCAGCACCGCCAGATGCTGGGATATGGCCGGCTGACTGATCGCCATGCCCTCACGCAGCGCGCTCGCGTTCATGCTGCTCGCCGCCAACTTGTCGAGGATGGCGCGGCGGGTCGGGTCGGCCAGCGCCTTGAAAATCTCGTTCTCGATCATGACGTCACATAAGCATTTACTTATGCGATGTGCAATAGCGCCCTCCCGCACACAGGAAGACGACATAGCTGCAGTGGTTGCAGCCTGCCTTGCCTGTCAGGAGGTCGTTGGAAGCTGGGTGAGCCTCCCGGGCCGACACCATCCCCGCCCGGAAGTTCGGATCGCACTTAAGCGTGGCGCCGGAACGCCAGCACGGCATTCAGCCCGCCGAACGCGAACGAGTTCGACAACGCATGCCTCACCGAGACGTGCCGCGGCCCCTCAGGCACGACATCCAGCCCGCATTCCTCGTCCGGCTCGGTGCAGTTCGCCGTTGGCGGAACGATCTGGTGATGCAGCGCGAGCGTCGTGACCAGCGCCTCGAATGCCCCGGCAGCGCCCAGGCTATGGCCGAGCACACCCTTCGTCGACGAGACCAGCGGCAGGCGCTCCGCGGGGAAGATTGCGCGGATCGCCGCGCTCTCGATGGCGTCGTTCATCAGCGTCCCGGTGCCGTGGGCATTGATGTAGTCAACGTCGTCAGGCGCGATGCCCGCATTGGCCATAGCGCGCCGCATCGCCATCTCGGCGCCGTGTTGATCCGGAGAGGTCAGATCCCCGGCATCGGCATTGGCACCGAACCCGACGAGCTCGGCATAGATGCGCGCGCCCCGCGCCACGGCCCGCTCCCACTCCTCCAGAACCAGGATGGCACTGCCCTCGCCGATCACCAGCCCACTGCGGTTGCGCGAGAACGGCCGACAGGTGTCGCGCGACAGGATCCGCAGCGCATTCCAGGCGACCAGCGTGCCATGGGTGATGCAGGCCTCGGCGCCTCCGGCAAGGGCGACGTCGCAATCGCCGTGCAGAATGGACCGGAAGGCCAAGCCCAGCGCATGGGTTCCCGAAGCGCAGGCACTCGCTACCGCGAACGTATTGCCGTGCAGGCCGAGATCCATCGAGATCTGGCTCGCCGGCGCATTGGCCATCAGCTTCGGGATCGTGAGCGGATGGACCCCGCGCGCCTGCTCGCCATAGATCCGGTGGAAGCTGTCATCCACCGTGTTCATGCCGCCGACGCCAACGCCGATGATCACATCCGCTGCGGCGAGCGCAGGGTCGCCTCGCTCGAAGCCCGCATCCGCGACTGCTTCCCGGGCGGCGACGACCGCGAACTGCGCGATACGATCAAGCGCCCCCAATTGCTTGGGCGTGAAATGGGCATTGGCATCGAAGTCCTGAACCTGCGCGGCGATCGGACAGGGAGGATTATCTGTGCGCGGCAGCACCAGCGGCCCGATCGCGCTCTCCCCGGCAAGGACGCGCTGCCAGGTCGCCGCCATGGTCAGTCCCGCCGGGGATACGGCGCCAAGCCCCGTAACGGCAATGCGTCTCACGCGGGCGCCTGCTGACCGATAGCCTCTTCGACGATGCGCGCGATATCGCCGACCGTCTTCATCGTCCTAAGCTTGGGATCGTTGGCATCGAAGGGGACGCGGACCTTGAAACGTTCCTCGATGGCGAAGATCGTCTCCAGAACGTCGAGGGAATCGTAGCCCGCCTCTTCCAGATTGGTCTGTTCGGTGACCTCGGCAGGGTCGCGGCTGATCTGCCCCGCCACGATTTCCCTTACGATATCAAGACTTTGCATTATGAACCTGCATGACGATGCCGCGGGCGGCCATTTCCTCGATGGAACGGGTCATGTCCTCGCAAGGCAAGGCGCGCGGGGCTGACCAACGCCCTGTCGCTTCCTGCACGACCTGTTCCGTGTTCGGATGAAGGGGCAGGTTTCGTGCCAATCAGCTTTTCCGTCCGGCGGCCGGGTAGAAAGGTAAGCCGCGGCAGAAAACATCAGCGATATCAGGTAGAAAGGACCATTCAACGATCTGGCGTCATCGACGGTGGTCGGCCTGCGGCAAAGCGAGTCCCGACATTCCATGTCGCGAGCATCACAATTTGAGGGAAGCTCGTCCGAATGTCGAAACCATCGGATCGTTGCGCTGCGCCAGGCGCAAGTGGCGAGATCTAGCCGCCCTGTGCGGCGGCTTTGATCCCGTCGATAACGAACTGAACGGCCAGCGCCGCCAGGATCACCCCAAGCAGGCGCGTCAGCACGATATTGCCGGTGACCCCCAGCAACTTCGCGATCGGCGTCGCCGTCAGGAATACCAGGAGGCAGGAGAACACCACCAACCCGCAGATCACCGCGAGCGTGGCCAGCAGCAGCGGATCGCCATGGGCGCGGCCAGCGAGCAGGATCATCGCGGTCAGCGCGCCCGGCCCCGCCATCAGCGGAATCGCCAACGGAAAGGCCGCGACGTTGCGGATGTGATCCTGCGTGATCGCGGTCTCGGCCGTCTGCTGCTTGCGCTCGGTCCGGCGTTCGAACACCATCTCGAAGGCGATCCAGAACAGCAGCAACCCGCCCGCGATGCGGAAGGCCGGCAGCGAGACGCCGAGCGCCTTCAGCACGACATCGCCCGCCACGGCGAAGAAGGCCATGATGCAGAAGGCGATGATCGAGGCGCGGATCGCGACTTGTTTCCGCTCCCCTTCTGACATCCCGCGCGTCAGCGACAGGAAGATCGGCGCGAGCCCCGGCGGGTCGAGCGTCACCAGCATGGTGACGAGCGCGGCAGTGGCGAATTCGACGAACATGGCGCCACATCAGCACGCCGGAAGGCCGCCGTCACGCACCAAGAAAGGCTGGAATATGGCGGCACTTCGCATTGCAATCAAAAAATGGCCGTAAGCAATTGAATTCATTGGATGAATTTTTGCTTGGACAGCGCCCGCTTTTGCTGGCTTCTCCTGCCGAAATCGGCTAGCCAGAAGGCTGAAAAGCCAGCAGGAATCGGGACATTTCCCCTTGAGCGACGATACCGACGACAAGCGCGACGGAGCCCCGGACTTCGGCGGCGACATCAAGCCGATCGCGATCACCGACGAGATGAAGAAGAGCTATCTCGATTACGCCATGAGCGTGATCGTGAGCCGCGCTCTGCCCGATGTCCGCGACGGCCTGAAGCCGGTTCACCGCCGCATCCTGTTCTCGATGCACGAGAACAAGAACGTGCCCGAGCGGCCCTATACCAAATGCGCCCGCATCGTCGGCGACACGATGGGTAAATACCATCCGCACGGCAATCTCGCGGTCTATGACGCGCTGGTGCGCATGGCGCAGGATTTCTCGCTGCGCCTGCCATTGATCGACGGCCAGGGCAATTTCGGCTCGATGGACGGCGACAGCGCCGCCGCCGATCGTTACACCGAAGCGCGCCTCGACAAGGCGGCAATGCCGCTGCTGGAAGACCTCGACCTCGACACCGTCGATTTCCAGCCGAACTACGACGGCAAGGAACACGAGCCGACGGTCCTGCCGGCGCGTTATCCGAACCTGCTCGTCAACGGCGCCGGCGGCATCGCGGTCGGCATGGCCACCAACATCCCGCCCCATAATCTCGGCGAGGTCATCGATGCCTGCGTCGCCTATATCGACGACCCCGAGATCTCGATCGACGACCTGATCGAGATCGTCCCCGGCCCGGACTTTCCGACCGGCGCCTCGATCATGGGCCGCAGCGGCATTCATTCTGCCTATCACACCGGTCGCGGCTCGATCGTGATGCGCTCGAAGACGCATATCGAGGAGTTGCGCAAGGAGCGCGAGGCGATCGTCGTCACCGAGATTCCCTATCAGGTGAACAAGGCGACGATGGTCGAGAAGATCGCCGATCTCGTGCGCGAGAAGCGCATCGAGGGCATCTCGGACCTGCGCGACGAATCCAGTCGTGAAGGCGTGCGCGTCGTCATCGAGATCAAGCGCGACGCCGTCGCCGATGTCGTGCTGAACCAGCTCTACCGCTTCACCCCGCTGCAGACCTCCTTCGGCGCCAACATGGTCGCGCTGAACGGCGGGCGCCCCGAAGTCCTGAACCTCAAGGACTTCATCTCCGCCTTCGTCGAGTTCCGCGAACTGGTTGTCTCACGGCGCACGCGCTACCTCCTGAACAAGGCCCGCGAGCGTGCCCATGTGCTCTGCGGACTTGCCACCGCCGTCGCCAATATCGACGAGGTCATCCGCCTGATCCGCACCGCGCCGACCCCGGCCGCCGCCCATGAATCGCTGATGGCGCGCGACTGGCCGGCCGAGGATATCGCGCCGCTGATCGCGCTGGTCGACGATCCGCGCCATCCGATCAACCCCGACGGTACCTACCGGCTCTCGGATGCGCAGGCCAAGGCGATCCTCGAGCTGCGTCTCTCCCGCCTCACCGCTCTGGGCCGTGACGAGATCGGCGACGAGCTGGAGAAGCTCGCCAAGGAGATCGCGGATTATCTCGATATCCTGCGCTCGCGCGCCCGCATCCAGTCGATCGTCAAGGCCGAGCTCGCCGAGGTCCGGAATGCCTTCGCCACGCCGCGCCGCACCGAGATCCAGGATTGGGGTTCCGATCTCGACGACGAGGACCTGATCGCCCGCGAGGACATGGTCGTCACCGTCAGCCATGGCGGCTACATCAAGCGCGTGCCGCTCTCGACCTATCGGGCCCAGCGCCGCGGCGGCAAGGGCCGCTCCGGCATGGCGACCAAGGACGAGGATTTCGTCGCCCGCCTCTTCGTCGCCTCGACGCATACGCCGGTGCTGTTCTTCTCCTCGGAAGGCCAGGTCTACAAGGAGAAGGTCTGGCGGCTGCCGCTCTCGGCGCCGAACGCGCGCGGCAAGGCGCTGGTCAACATGCTGCCGATCGAGGCCGGCGAACGGATCACCACGATCATGCCGCTGCCGGAGGACGAGGCGAGCTGGGAGACGCTCGATGTGATGTTCGCGACCGCCTCAGGCGGGGTGCGCCGCAACAAGCTCTCCGACTTCGTCAACGTCAACCGCGCCGGCAAGATCGCGATGAAGCTCGACGAGGGCGACCATATCGTCGACGTGCAAATCTGCACCGAGAACGACGACGTGCTGCTGACCACGGCCGACGGTCAGTGCATCCGCTTTGCGGTGCCGGAGGTGCGCGTCTTCAAGGGCCGCGACTCGACCGGCGTGCGCGGCATCAACCTCGCCAAGGGCGACGAGGTCATCTCGCTTGCGATCCTTCACCATCTCGATGCCACGCCAGACGAGCGCGCCGCCTATCTCAAGCGCGCTGCCGCCGCCCGCAGGGCGCTGACCGGCGAGGCCGAGGAAGGCACGGAAGCCACGGCAGCGGTCGAAGCCGATGGTGAGGAGAGCGCCGGCGATATCGAGCTCGGCCAGGAGAAATACGCCGCCATGGGCGCGGCCGAGCAGTTCATCCTGACGGTTTCGGAACGCGGCTACGGCAAGCGCACCTCATCCTTCGAGTACCGGGTCACCGGGCGCGGCGGCAAGGGCATCGTCGCCATGGTCGTGAACGACCGCAACGGCAAGCTCGTCGCCTCCTTCCCGGCGCTGGACACAGACCAGCTCATGCTCGTCACCGATGGTGGCCAGCTCATCCGCGTGCCGGTCGATGCCGGCCCGAACAACCGCATCCGTATCGCTGGACGCTCTACGCAGGGCGTGACGGTGTTCAACACCGACAAGGACGAGAAGGTCGTCTCGGTCGAGTGCATCAACGACGATGGCGAGGACGGCGAGAACGGCGAGCCGAGCGACGAAGCGCCAGGCAGCGAGAGCACGGAAGGCTGATCTGCCAGCCTCTTGCAGCCATGGCTTCAGGTTATGTCTGAAGCCATGGCCTGGAGTTCATGTGAAGCGGCATGGGTGCGCGTCATTCTCGGGCAGCGCGAAGCGCGGACCCGAGAATCTCTGGCCGGAAGAGGCGCCTCTCCGTCACGAGATTCTCGGGTCAAGCCCGAGCATGACGAAGCCCGACGATCTCGCAGCCTTCGTTTGACTCAAAGCCCGCCCCGCGCTCCCATCGTCTCATGAAGGCTCGTTCCGTGCCCGTCCGCACCCCCGCGATCACGCCGGAGATCATGCTGCGCGCCTATGCCGCCGGCATCTTCCCAATGGCGGAGAGCGCCGACGATCCCGGGCTGTTCTGGGTCGAGCCGGAAATCCGCGGCATCATCCCGCTCGACCGCTTCCATCTCTCGGCACGGCTCGCTCGTACCGTGCGCTCGGACCGTTTCGAGATCCGGGTCGACAGCGCCTTCGACGCCGTCATCGCGGCCTGCGCCGAGGCCAAGCCGGATCGCGCCGAAACCTGGATCAACGCACGCATTCGCGAGATCTTCGGGGCGCTCTTCGCGCTCGGCCATGTCCACACGGTCGAGTGCTGGCGCGAAGGCCGGCTCGTCGGCGGGCTCTATGGGCTCTCGCTCGGCGGCGCCTTCTTTGGCGAGAGCATGTTCCATCGGGAGACCGACGCCTCGAAGGTCGCGCTGGTCCATCTCGTCGCCCGGCTGAAACGTGGCGGCTATCGCCTGCTGGACACGCAGTTCCAGACCGGCCATCTCGCGCAATTCGGCACGATCGAGGTCCCGCGCGACGATTATCGACACCTGCTTGACGAGGCGCTGCGCCATCCGGGCGACTGGCACGCCTGGCCGGCATCGATGCCGATCAGCGGCCGGGAGGCTCTGGCTCAGCTCTGAAGCACGGGCCGCTGGCCCACAAAATCAGGCGCCGCCGCTCGCCGCCGGGTCACGACCTGGCGTGGGATTGGTCGGGAAGAAACGCTGGCTCGGCCGCTGCGGCTGCACCGGCACGCCGCGCGGCGGCTCGACATCGATACGCCCGCCGGGCGGCGGCTGCTGCCCGGGTGGCGGCTGGTTGGGGTCACGCGGCGGCGTGCGCGGCTTGCGCTGATCCTCGGGGGCCGGCGGAGCCTCCGGCTCCTTGGGATCGACAACGAGTTCGGTCCCACCTTTGCAATCGGTCAGCCAAGCATCGTAGATCGCATGCTCGACGCCGTGCAGGCCGGGGCTCGCCGCATACATCCAGCCGGTGAAGATGCGCCGATACTCGTTCTTGACCGTGACCTCGTCGACCTCGACGAAGGCGTCGGTCTGCGGCGCCTCTGTCGGCGGGCGCGTCCAGCAGACGCGCGGCGTGAGCTGGAGCGCGCCGAACTGCACGGTCTCGTCGATCGCCACCTCGAAAGAGATGATGCGCCCGGTGATCTTGTCGAGCCCGGCAAAGACCGCGGTCGGATTGCGGATGCGATCGGCCTGGGCCGGCCCTGTGGCCGTCAGCGTCGCCAGCGCGCTCGCGGCGAGGCCTGCCAGGATCGGGAAACGAAAGAACGACGGCATGCGTGCGCGAATCTCTTCGACGGCGCGGAAGGACCGCGATGGCGCGCAGTAACACGGCAAAGGCAGCGGAAAAAGGGCGGTGCGCCCAAAACCTTGGGTATGCCGGCCAAGGCTCCGGGCCTAAACTAAAAGGCCGCTCTCGAAAGAGCGGCCCGATGCATCTTGAAACGGCGCCAGCCTCAGCGGCCGGGCGTCCAGGCCTCGTAGTCGCCGGTCGCGGCCGGACGCTCACCTTCGGCAAGCGTCGAGCCCTGCGGGCGATAGGCAAGCGCAGTGCCGGTCCAGTTCTGCTGGTGGGGCTGCTGCCACTCGCGCGGCTGGTAACTCTCCTCGGAGGGCGCGACATCGACGGTGTGATGCAGCCAGCCGTTCCAGCCCGGCGGCACCTTGGAGGCCTCGGCATCGCCCTTGTAGATCACCCAGCGGCGCTGGAAGCCGAGCGCCTTGTCCTTCACCCCACCCTTGGTGCGGTAATAGACATTGCCGAACTCGTCCTCGCCCACCCGCTCGCCGAAGCGCCAAGTGTGGAAGCGGGTGCCGATCGTCTGGCCGTTCCACCAGGTGAAGATCTGCAGCAGCCAGTCCTTCATCGTCCTCAGTCCGTGCGCGCAGTGCATAACAGTCGCGCGACTTATGGCTCCCGCGCCGCCTACTGTCCAGTCCGCGATAGGCCGACCGTACTGAAACTGCGCGGCGTTTCACCCGGATCGCACCGTGTCAGGCTCATGACGGCCAGAACATCGCGATCGGCGGCCCTGAGCTGACGGGTCTGCTTGTCCCGGAACATCACGTTAGTCGCATTGACCAGCCGGCCGGAGGCGATCAGCGTCGCCAGAATCTCCATCTCGCGCGGATCGTCGCGATCGCGCGCCCTCTTTGGATCCGGCGAGCCCGCCACGAGGCGCACGCTCGCGCTCAGCTCCATGACGACATGCGCCGTGGCCCCGGAGACGGTCGCCTTTGTGAAGGACAGCCCGTTCACCGGCATCCCCGGCGCCGAAATGCCTGTTTTGTTGATGGTGATCCGCGGCGCTCCACGGCAGCCCATCTCGCGCGACGCCCATTCGCCACTGAAGGCAGGAGCAAGCGGTTCCCGCTCGTTGCAACCCGCTAGGGCGAACGGGAGCAGGCAGACGGCATAGCGGCGCATGGGCTCTCCAAGGCTGGATCACGCTGCAGCGGGCATAGCCGATCCAACCTAACGTCACTTTAAGCGGATCGCTCAATCTAAGCGTGCCGCGATGCACCCGCCACGATTCGGCCGTGATTCGAAAGGGCCGGCGACGAAGAGATTCCCCGGGAAATGATCCGGGATCAGTCACTTCCGGGCAGGTTTGAAAGCGCTGCTGGTAGCTTGCGTTGACTCCATCGGCTTCACCACTCGTCAACCATGAATAGTGGGGATTTTAGGGACTGCGCTTCCTCCGGAACTGTGGCAATCTTGCCGATGCGCATCCGATTCCCCGGCGATTTCCGAGGCTTAGCGAGCGCCTTGCAACTTATCCCCATAACCCACATATCTCTACCAGATGTCGTGTCCACAGGGATCAGGGGACACTATTCCTTGACGCGGACCGGGTCCCTGCACTAGATTTTGACCATCGCATGACGGCCGGCGGCACCCCCTCTGGATGACTGCGAAACCCTAGTTTTCCAGTGTGTTCCGGGCCTGCCGCCGCATCCGCCGTCAACAGCGGAAGCGAACGGATTTGCGCGGGCATTTTGGGCGCGTCCGGGACCATCGGCGGGGCTACATCGCCGAGATCCCACAGGGCATCGAACCGAGTTTGGACTGACATCAGGAGCCGGTGATCAACCGGCCGCGCGTGGTCCCTCAGCGGGCCCGCGGCAGATCAAGGGACGAAGATCATGCGCATCGAGCGCCGCTACACCACCGCCGGACACTCGCCCTATGCCGCGATCCCGTTCCGATCGGCCGTCAGCGAGATCAAGAACCCGGACGGCTCCGTCGTCTTCCGGCTGGACGGCATTGAGGTCCCCGAGGCCTGGTCGCAGGTCGCCAGCGACGTGCTGGCGCAGAAGTACTTCCGCAAGGCTGGCGTGCCGGCGCGCCTGAAGAAGTTCGAGGAGAACGACGTTCCCTCCTTCCTCTGGCGCTCGGTTGCCGACGAGGCCGCTCTCGCCGAGTTGCCCGAGGGCGAGCGCTATGGCTCCGAAATCTCGTCGAAGCAGGTCTTCGACCGCCTCGCGGGTTGCTGGACCTATTGGGGCTGGAAGGGTGGCTACTTCACCTCGGAAGAGGATGCCGCCGCCTTCCATGATGAATTGCGCTTCATGCTCGCGACCCAGCGCGTCGCGCCGAATTCGCCGCAATGGTTCAACACCGGCCTGCACTGGGCCTATGGCATCGACGGTCCCAGCCAGGGTCATTTCTACGTCGACTTCAAGACCGGCAAGCTGGTGAAGTCGAAGTCGAGCTACGAGCACCCGCAGCCGCATGCCTGCTTCATCCAGGGCGTGCAGGACGACCTCGTCAACGAGGGCGGCATCATGGATCTCTGGGTCCGTGAGGCCCGCCTGTTCAAATATGGCTCCGGCACCGGCTCGAACTTCTCGATGCTGCGCGGCGAAGGCGAGAAGCTCGCCGGCGGCGGCAAGTCGTCGGGCCTGATGTCCTTCCTCAAGATCGGCGACCGCGCCGCCGGCGCCATCAAGTCGGGCGGCACGACCCGCCGCGCCGCCAAGATGGTCGTGGTCGATGCCGATCATCCCGACATCGAGGCCTATATCGACTGGAAGGTGAAGGAGGAGCAGAAGGTCGCGGCTCTCGTCACCGGCTCCAAGATCGTCAAGAAGCACATGAAGGCCGTGCTCAAGGCCTGCGTGAACTGCGAGGGCGACGGCGACAGCTGCTTCGATCCCGAGCAGAACCCGGCCCTGAAGCGCGAGATCAAGCTCGCCCGCAAGGCGCTGGTGCCCGACAACTACATCAAGCGCGTCATCCAGTTCGCCAAGCAGGGCTACAAGGACATCTCCTTCGACACCTATGACACCGACTGGGATTCCGACGCCTATCTCACCGTCTCCGGCCAGAACTCGAACAACTCGGTCTCGCTGACCGACGACTTCCTGCGCGCCGTCGAGAACGACAACGACTGGAACCTGACCGCCCGTACCACCGGCAAGGTCCACAAGACGCTGAAGGCCCGCGACCTCTGGGAGAAAATCGGCTACGCCGCCTGGGCCTCGGCCGATCCCGGCCTGCACTTCAACTCGACGATGAACGACTGGCACACCTGCCCGGCTTCCGGCCGGATCCGGGCGTCCAACCCGTGCTCCGAGTACATGTTCCTCGACGACACCGCCTGCAACCTGGCCTCGGCCAACCTGCTGCAGTTCTACGACACGCAGACCAAGGAATTCGACGTCGCCGCCTATGAGCATCTCTGCCGGCTCTGGACCGTCGTGCTCGAGATCTCGGTGACGATGGCGCAGTTCCCGAGCCGCGAGATCGCCGAGCTCTCCTACGAGTACCGCACGCTCGGCCTCGGCTACGCCAATATCGGCGGCCTGCTGATGACCATGGGCCTCGGCTACGACTCGGACGAAGGCCGCGCTTTGGCCGGCGCGCTGACCGCGATCATGACCGGCGTCGCCTATGCGACCTCGGCCGAGATGGCCGGCGAGCTCGGCCCCTTCCCCGGCTACAAGAAGAACGCCAGCCACATGCTGCGCGTCATCCGCAACCACCGCACCGCGGCCCACGGCCTCGCCGACGGCTATGAGGGCCTGAGCGTCACCCCGGTCCCGCTCGACCACGCCACCCTCGCCCGTCTCGGCGGCTCGGCCGTCACCATGGCGGAGCGCTCGCGCATCGTCTGGGACGAGGCGCTGGAGCAGGGCAAGCGCTACGGCTACCGCAACGCCCAGGCGACCGTGATCGCGCCGACAGGCACGATCGGCCTCGTCATGGATTGCGACACCACCGGCATCGAGCCCGATTTCGCGTTGGTGAAGTTCAAGAAGCTCGCCGGCGGCGGCTACTTCAAGATCATCAACCGCGCCGTTCCCGATGCGCTCCGCGCTCTCGGCTATCGCGAGGCCGATATCGCCGAGATCGAGGCCTATGCCGTCGGCCACGGCTCGATGAAGCAGGCGCCGGGCATCAATCCCTCGACGCTGCGTGCCAAGGGCTTCACCGACGAGAAGATCGAGGCGGTCGAGAAGGGGCTGAAGAGCGCCTTCGACATCAAGTTCGTCTTCAACAAGTGGACGCTGGGCGAGGATTTCCTCACCGGAACGCTCAAGGTCCCGGCCGAGAAGCTCGCCGACATGTCGTTCGAGCTCCTGCCCTTCCTCGGCTTCACCAAGGCTGAGATCGAGGCCGCCAACGTTCATGTCTGCGGCGCGATGACCCTGGAAGGCGCTCCGCACCTGAAGACCGAGCACTACAACGTCTTCGATTGCGCCAATCCCTGCGGGCGCATCGGGAAGCGCTATCTCTCGGTGGAGAGCCATATCCGCATGATGGCGGCGGCCCAGCCCTTCATCTCGGGCGCGATCTCCAAGACCATCAACATGCCCAACGACGCCACCGTCGAGGACTGCAAGAGCGCCTATATGCTCTCCTGGAAGCTGGCGCTGAAGGCCAACGCCCTCTACCGCGACGGCTCCAAGCTCTCGCAGCCGCTGAACTCGGCGCTGATCTCGGATGAGGACGACGACGCCGACGACGCGGTCGAGACGCTGGTCGCGGCGCCGATGGCGGCGCGTGCCACCCAGATTTCGGAGAAGATCGTCGAGCGCATCGTCGAACGCATCGAGCGCAAGCGCGAGCGCGAGAAGATGCCGGATCGCCGCACCGGCTACATCCAGAAGGCCACGGTCGGCGGCCACAAGGTCTATGTCCATACCGGCGAGTATTCGGACGGGCGCCTCGGCGAGATATTCATCGACATGCACAAGGAGGGCGCGGCCTTCCGGGCGATGATGAACAACTTCGCCATCGCGGTCTCGCTCGGCCTGCAATACGGCGTGCCGCTGGAGGAGTATGTGGAGGCCTTCACCTTCACCCGCTTCGAGCCCTCGGGCTTCGTTGCCGGCAACCAGTCGATCAAGAACGCGACCTCGATCCTCGACTACGTCTTCCGCGAGCTGGCGATCTCCTATCTCGGCCGCCACGACCTCGCCCATGTCGACCCCAGCGAGATCGGCCATGACGTGATGGGCAGCGGCGTCGGCCAGGACAAGGCGCCGGATGCGACCCCGGTCACGACGACGCCGCTGGCCTCCACCGGCTTCCGCCGCGGCAAGCCGATCAACCTGCTCGCCATCCAGGGCGGCGGCGCGGCGAACGACGTTGTTGCTCGCTCGACCAACTCCGCCATCGGCCTCGCCACCGCCGGCGCTACCGCGCTGAAGGAGGAGCCGGAGGCTTACGGCGAAGCGGAGATGGCCAAGCTCGGCTTCGCCGCGCCTGCTGCCCAGCCGACCCAGTCGGAGCGCCGCGCCGAGGCGATCATGAAGGGCTATGTCGGCGACTCGTGCGGCGAATGCGGCAACTTCACGCTGGTCCGCAACGGCACCTGCCTGAAGTGCAACACCTGCGGGAGCACAACCGGCTGCTCGTAAAGGGGCATCCACGATGTTCTTGTGTAATGCCACCCAAAGGATGGCCGGATTCACCCAAAGTGCGCCTCAATGCACCTGGAAGTCTGCCGCAGTGGTTCGGTGGACTTCCAGGGCTGATCATCAGGCAATGCAAAGCCCGGCTTCGGCCGGGCTTTGCATTGCTACGAGGGGAGCGGCTATTTCCGCCAGCGAATTCACGAGCAATCCTCTGAAAAGAGGAGTGAGCCATGACCAAGGAAGACTCGAATAAGCTTATCACCCGCTTGGCTGCGGAACATGCTGTGGTCAGCGCGATCACAGTTATTCTCTGCGTCGCCCTATGCGCCTGGATTTTTTCGTTCACCCTGTGGTCGTTTATCAAGCTGTCATTCCTTTTCGGAATTCTTAGCCTTATCGGCGGTTTTCTCACAAAAGTGGGGGAACTGACTGAAGAGCAAAAGAAGGAACAGGTACGGCAAAGCGTCCGACCCTGAATTATGTTCCGCCCGCCAAAATGGCATACGGCCGCCGCGAAACGTAACCGCAGATCATTCGTCCCCTGAAGTTTGCCTCAGGGTGCGGCGACCTTCCGGGAATGACCTGCGGCGAACTTCGGCTCGCATTCGCGAAAGGCTGCGGCAAAGCTCGAAATTTTAGCTAGTAGAATCAATCGTTTACAATGGGGCCTGCGGCATCCTTCGGGTACCGGTACATCTTGCTGAAATCAGAGGCGAAGTTCCCCTTTTTCGACCTTTGACTTCCGCAAAATCAGGGAGGCGGCACCTAGTGCCGCCTCCCTCTACCAAACCGAACAAAGCATGAATCACCGATAAGTTTACTGCCTCTGACGCCTGCGACGTCCAACCAAGAGAAGGCTTGCCGATGCATCTCGTTAGAGCCCGCGTTCAGAATTACCGCAGCGTCCGCGACACGGGCTTCTTCGAGGTCGAGCCCGGCAAGACGATCATGGTCGGCCCAAACGAGGCTGGAAAGTCAGCGGTCCTGCAGGCCTTGCAGCAGATCAATCCGCCCGAAGGCGTCAGAAAGTTTGAGGTGCTCAGGGACTACCCTCGCGCCCTCTACAACGACATCACGACGAAGAAGGTCGATCCCGCAAGCGTTATAGTCGCGACAGCCGCCTTCGCCTTGGACGAGGAAGACGAGGCACTGATCGAGCAGGAGTTCAGGGGCAAGCAATACGTCTGTGTTCGGTACATCGATAACAGGTGGACTCACTGGTTTGGCGACATCGCAATTCCGACCTTCGGCGGCTTGCGGAAGGATCTGGCACGCCTAGCCGCCCATATCGACGAACGTGCTCCAGCGACACCGGAAGGGTCCACGCCGAAGGAGACAGCGACGGCCGCAGTCGCGCGGATGACAACGGCATGGCACGACGGCACAGTTCTGTATTCCAAGACCGCTGAGCACCTTCGGGAATGGCTCGATAAGGCCATCACCCTGATCGACGAGGATGACCAGAAGGAAGAGGAGCGCCTTGACCGTCTACGTGCCGCAGCAGGTTATCATGGCCGCTACTCGGCAGCGCTCGCGACGATCAGGAAGCGGTTGCCGGTCTTCGTCTTGTTTAGCAACTATTTCCGCGTCAGGCCCGTCATCCACTTGGCCCATCTGGCGCAGCGCCTAGCGACGGGCGTACTCGACGACGAACAATACGACTACGGCAACAGCTGTCTGCTCAGCCTGCTGGGCTTCACGGCGCAAGAACTGTCGGATCTGGGGCGGGCGACCGAACCGAATGCATCGAATCCGCAGGAGCTGAAGGATTACCGCGACCAGCTCGATAAGCGCAGTTACCAGTTGAACGCAGCCAGCGTCCGGTTGACGAACGAGATTAGACGAGTTTGGAACCCCAACCCGGAGCGCGCAGAGGCCGACCGGCTGAGGGTCGTTGCAGACGGCCAGTATCTCAAGGTCGTGGTGGAGGACGACCTCGGCGTCGAGATCGAACTCGACCAGAGGTCGGAAGGCTTTCAGTGGCTGGTGTCCTTCTTCGTCGTGTTCTTCGCCGAGGCAGCAGACAAGCATGAGAATGCGATCCTCCTGCTGGACGAGCCAGGGCTGAGCCTTCACGCCCTCAAGCAGCGGGACTTCAGGGACACGGTCTCCAGGCTCGCGGAGGGCAACCAGACGATCTATTCCACTCATTCGCCGTTCCTGGTCGGGCCGGACGAGCTCGACCTCGTCCGAGTGGTGGAAATGAACGACAGGAAGGTCGGCACGAAGGTTCATACGACTGTAACCTCGACCGATCCTGCGGCGCTTCTGCCGCTCCAGGAAGCCTTGGGATATGATCTCGCCCAAAGCCTGTTCGCGAACCAACGCAACCTGATCCTGGAGGGACTGACGGACTTCTGGTATGTCGAGGCCACGGCTGCGCTTCTGGCCGACGCCGGCGTCGTGCGGCTGAACGAGAAGATCGTCCTGGTCCCCGCCAACACCGCCAGCAAGGTCATCTACTTCGCCACGATCCTGCACGCCCATGGGCTGAAGGTCGCGGCATTGCTCGACTCAGACGCCGCCGGCGACCAGGCCGCTAAGCAGGAAATCCTTGTCCACACGTTGGGCAACAAGGGCATTCTCCGGACCAAGGATCACTTGATCGCCGCGGTCCCCAAGGCCGAAATCGAAGATCTGCTCCGGCAGACGCTGGTCCGAGTGGCGAAGGAGGCCTGCGGCTGGGACATCGAAAAGGAGGCCGCGGCGCAACCCAACAGGCCGCTCGTCGATATCCTCGACAAGGTCTCGGGCTTCTCCAAATACAAGCTCGCGAAATCATATGTCCGCTGGACGCGCGACCATTCGGCTTCCGATCTGACAGAGGACGAGCGGAAGCAGTGGAAGAAGCTGATCGACGCGATCAACAGCGTTCTCAAATGAGGCAGATCGACGGCAACTGCCAGCGTCCCGCGTATCTCAAGAGGTAAGAATGGCGTCCGTTTTCTTCTCCTACTCGCATAAGGACGAGGAGCTACGAGACCGGCTTGAAGTCGCTCTTGCCACCCTGCGACGCCAGGGCCTCATCGAGACGTGGCACGACCGCATGCTGCGCGCCGGTGACGAGTTCGATCCCGGCATCCGGGAGGAGCTTGAGCGGGCCGACATCATCCTGCTCCTCGTCTCGCCCGACTTCATCGCATCGAGCTATTGCTACGACGTGGAGATGACCCGGGCATTGGAGCGACACCATGCCGGCGAGGCGCGTGTCATCCCGGTGATCCTGCGAGCCTGCGACTGGCATCCGACGCCTTTCGGCAAGCTCATGGCGGCGCCCCGCGACGGCAAGCCGATCCGTTCCTGGCCCGATCTGGACGAAGCATTCCTCGACGTCGCCAAGAAGATCCGGGACGCCCTGCCGAAGGCAGCCACCGCTCCGGCTCGGGCCACTCCTATAGTGTCGTCGCATCCCATTCCGCTAGCCAGCCCAGGACCGCGGTCCAGCAACCTTCGCATCAGCAAGACCTTCACGGATGCCGACCGGGATCGCTTTCTGGACGAGGCCTTCGGCTTCATAGCCAAGTTCTTCGAGGGCTCCTTATCGGAACTCAAGGTGCGCAACCCGGAGATCGACACCGCCTTGAAGCGCATCGACGCGAACCGCTTCACCGCTGTGATCTACCGGAACGGCAAGGCGGTCTCGCGCTGCAAGATCATGCTCAGTGGGATGCTCGGCCGCGGCATCTCGTATTCCTCGAACGACCAGGCCGGCGATAACAGCTGCAACGACAGCCTCGCCGTCGAGAGCGACGCCCAAGGCATGTTTTTGAAGCCCATCATGGGCATGTCGCATTTCGGCGGCGGCCGCGAGAAGCAGCATCTCACCTTCGAGGGCGCCGCTGAGTATTATTGGGACGCCCTGATGCGAGACCTCCAGCGGGAATAGGCAGCCTCTTGGCTGACGTCGCATGCTGTGGATCGCACCGGCAGCAACCAACTGGAATGCTCGGTGGGACACCCACGTACGCACCGGCACCACCGTCGCATGGAGGCGCCTATGTCGCGCCCGAAGAGGACGCAGGCTTCTATCTCGACGGCCTTGTTCTGACGTCGGTGGACCACCTTCCACTCGGGAACGCGCGACGCGCAACCTGGCCGCCGTTCCTTCCCGGACCGAGTGGCTCGCGACGTGTTGACTGCGGGCGGTCGTCGGGATTGCTGAGGCCATCGCCGCGCCGCTCGCGAAGGCGGACGCCGGGGTCGGGCTGGACCGCCCGATACACGTGGTCAGCCTCCCCAACACCTGCCAGCCAGCCAATTTCCGTCGCGAGATCGGTGCGATCCTGCCAGGGCTCCTGGCGCTCGCCCCACCTAATCTTTAGGTATGTTGGAGGGCGCGACATTGCCGAGTAGCTCCGCGCTGAGGGCCACGAAGCTACCATTGAGGACTGGGTCGATCCGATCGGCTTGGGCAAGCGCCCACTCGCGCCAGCGCTCTAGTTGCGCACCGTCGCTCCTATCCGGACGGCTTCGATGCGCTGCCAAGGCGCGTGTCACGTAATCTCGGATCTCTCCCGCGCGTCGCAGCGCCTCGGCATCGTTCATCAGGCGGTCGATGCGCTCACGTTCCAACTTCGCCTGACGCTCGCGTTCGAGGCGCTCAGCTTCCTCCTTGAGCTTCCGACGGGCTTCGATCTCGTCCGCCTGCCGCTTGATCAGCCACTGATGGTGATGGATGACATGCTCGCGATAGCGGAACTCCGCCTCGACGAAGACCTCGTTGACGATCTCCGTCGCGAAGCTCTCGACCTTGACGTCATCGGCATCCTTCCACGTGAAGGTGCGCGTTGCGGACTGATATTCAGTTGGCCCCAGCGTAACTTCGATCAGCTCAATTTCATCGACGACCTCCTTGCCTCGCGCCTGGCGCTTGGTTTTCTGGATCGCCTTCGCGACCTTCAGGCCGATATGCTGGGAGCCGACCGTTGCCACGAATGCCAGGTCGTCCTTGCTAGAAATCGACCATTTCACGCCGCAGTTGCCACCGCCAAGTAGCAACCCATTCGCGACCTTCAGGCGACGACGGTCGAACCTATTGACGAAACGCGGGCGATTCCACGAAGAGTAATACGTCAACGCCCGATGCTGGGCGTCGCGCTGCTCGTCTTCGTTCAGCAATGCCCGGACAAGTGGGTGGGCCCTGGAGAAATCGTTCGGGACGAGAACCTTACCGACGAGCTTCGCCGCCGCCTTACGAATGGCGGCCTCGTCGTCATCGAACGTCGGCTCCGGCGGAATGGGAGCCATCGGATCGTGATTGTAATAACCCCAGCGGTCGGCGCCGATGATCACCTCGTCGGGTTGCCCCAATCCGCGCGGCAACAAGGCGATGCGGGTCGTCTTCTTGCCGGCATGAACCTTGTTCCAATACCCCTGCGGGGGCGTCGGAATATCGGCCTTCTTGCAGATTTTCTTCACGGCAACGTCGGAAACACCTAAGCTCGTGCATAGGGTTCTCAGCGGCTCGGACCAAACCAAGTCGTAGAGGTCCTGGCGGGTATAGGTATGCGCCATAGCAATCCCCTGCTGTGGATAGCGAGACGATACCGCCCAGGCCCCTAGCCGGGTCAACTCGGTCACATAAATGACCACCCGCCACACCCGTTCTACGGTCTACCTGTCGAGCTGACTCGACGATAAGATATCCAAGGTGATTCGTGTGCCTCTCAGGCTAACTCAAACGCATCAGCGTGAAGAGAGCAGCACTATAAGTCTCCGCCAAAATGATTCTGACACAAAGGCTATGCTTAATGACCAGCGAGGCCGACTCAATCGCTTCTGAACCGAGAATTCCCACGCTGCTAAATGGAGTCGTCTGGGTCGGCGACGCACCACTGTTCATCGACGATCGGCTCGTCGACAAGTTCTTCGATGCCGTCGTCCGCCCAAAGTACGAACACGTGGGCATGACCCAGACGGACGGTCGCGATGAAGAAAAGGAATTATCGACATTGAAGGGGGTTGAGGCTGGCTTCAAACTTCCATCCTGGCTCACGCCGATCTTGCCGAGCTTCAAGGTCAAATACGATCAGACCAACAAGGAAAAGGAAGTTGTCAAAACCTTAGCACAAAGTCAGCTCAAACCGATCTGGAATGCAGAACGGCAGTTGGAGGAACTGACCAGACACTATCTCGTTCGAACACCGGAGCGTATGCTCGTTTGGAATGGAGCGAATCCCTCGGCTGACCCCCTGCCTTGGTACAAACAACCTTCAAGCTTTTTTAAGCAATCGCCGCGCGCCATCGCTTACCTTGATTTGCCTCCAAGGACGAAGTTGATTCCCACCGCTGCCGAGTTCGCGAACGGCACTATCGAACTTCTCTATGAGGACTTGGTCGGTCGGGTGACGAATGACCAGGGGGCCGGTCCGTGGAGGCGATACCCTGATGACAGCAAGCTGGCGCCCGAGGTGTTGCAAAAGCAGCGGCGCGATTACTGGGCCAGCTTCGACGACAGGTTCAACGCAACACAGGCCATGTTGGTGATAGAGGCAGCCGCCAAGAGGAATGGCCGAATACATTGGATCGACTTCCGCATGCCCCTGGATGAGGAAGGCAACACCCTCCATCTTCACGTCGTGCCAAGCGGTCGGTGGGATGCCGGCGTATTCGGCTACAACTTTGTCCGCCGCGCCTACAAGCACGGTATCCGCATCGTTGGCACTCTGAAGTCGGAGCCCGACATGAACGTTCTAGCGATCTACGACTGCTGAGAGACGGGCTACCCACGCGTAGAAGGGAGCAGGCATGCATATTTTCACAGATGCCGACAACACGCTGTGGGATACCAACGATGTGTACGCACAAGCCCAATTATGGATGCTGCGCGAGGTCGAGGCCCGAGTAGGAGTATCCGTGCCTGCAGCGGACGATAACGGACTGGCATTCCTGCGCGCCGTGGACCAACGAATAGCGAAGATCCATCTGCGCGGTCTTCGCTATCCTCCTGCACTCCTAGCCTCTGGGCTCGCGCTCGCTTTGCAGGGAAAGCCCCCAGAGGAAGCCGCGGCGCTATCGATAGCAGCTTCCAATCGGGGAGATGGGGCAGCGAAGTTCCATGACTGCGCTGACGGTTTCCTGGTCCGCCTACGAAACTTGCCCCAACTACGGCCAGGCGTCGCGGAAGGGTTGCCTGCGCTGGTGTCCTTGCAGGGATTTCCCGTAACCATCGTCACCGAGGAAAGCCGGGAGCGCTGTGAGGCTCGTCTCGCTGCGCATGGACTCAACGGCCTCGTCGACGAGATTGTCTCCGCCAACAAGAACCGGAACCTATACAGACATCTGCGGCAGAGGTGGCCTGCGGCTGCGGATCAAGCGGTCATGATCGGCGACCAGTTCGATCGCGACGTAGAACCGGCCCGTCAGGAGGGATATCGGGCATTCCACTTTCCCGGAGGGTTCAATCCTTTTTGGACCGCACTGACGGCCGACGGCCGCACAGACGTCGATACTGTTATGGATTTCAGAGAGATCGCGACGAAACTCGCAGACCCGATCGAGGTTCGCTCGCGTCCTGTTGCGAAGCACTCCGTCGGAAGCCGCCCCGCGCAAAGGAGCTAGGCTCTCAAGCCAAGACCTCGGATCTTTGGGTCGCCCAGCGTTCGAGTGCGGTGACGATGCTGCTAGCGCCTTTACCCGAGACGTATTCCAGTCGGTCACGCACTCCATCGAATGCTTCGTAGACGGCGTGCTTATTGGCCGCCCAAGCGAACAGGATCACGTCGGCCGAACGAGCAGCATCGGTCTGAGCGCCGGCTGCATGCTCGCAGACCACAAGGATATCGGCGGATATCCTTCCTCTAAGGATATCGCGCGCCGCGATCGCAGCCTTCTCCTGAAGGGTCACGATAGCCACGCGCTTCGCAGACAGATTCCTGAGCGGATCCGCGGCCACTTGCTCTGCAACTGTTGCGGGCGGACCGAGAAATTCGACGATAGACTCGCTGTCGAAGCCTAACCGCGCACCGATCCTGTGCCACAAGGCAAGAGAAGTGCGGGGGATCGTCTCGGGGTCTCGCCTGATCTGCTCGGCTCCGTCGACCCAGAGCGCCGTCGCCACGTCGTGGGCTACGGAGCCTGCAACCGCAGACTGCTCTGAGATCAAATCGAGGGCGTCGAGTAGCCAAGCAAGGCGCCTCGGGACCGGTCTGGCTTGCCACCAGGACCGAATGGATATCACCGCTTCGACCTCTTCCTGGGCCGAACCATGTGTGAATATCGCGTCCACGAGCGCGAGCAAGAGGTGCCCGTCAGGCGGGAATGTCGAATAGCGCCTGCGTTCGGACCAAATGGGCAACAGAACGGCGTATACAGGGCGATACTCTGGGCGAGAAAGCGCCGGCTCGCTAGTGTCGATCGCCGCCAACATAATGCTGTTGAATCGTCGCGCCGCGTCAGCGTCAGCATCCGTATCCGCCAAGGTCGCAAGTTCGAGCAGTGCCTCGCCGATCGCCGTAGCGATCGAGGAACGATCGGCGGTCTTGATGCCGCCTCCGTCCTGGCTTGCGCTCAGGAACCCGTCGACAGCTTGCCAATCCTTGCGTCGGAATGCGCCCGACAATTCGGACCAGCCGATAGGGAACAGCGTACGACCGGTGCCGTCGGCGACAGGCGACGGATCAGGATGGGTTTTTGGCAATTCTGCAATGAGCGCCGCATGGACTTCGCCCCGATCGTGAACACTGCCACCTTCTAGTGCTACGTCCTGGGCCAATTCCGCCCGGCGATCACCAACCTGCAGTGCCGCAAGTAAGGCGGCTACCACCTCGTCGACTTGCGTCTGCGCTAGGTCACGAAGCGCGTTGAGATCCTGGAGATAGTGAAGTCGATAGGCGGCCAGCCGGATAACGGCCGTGTCGTCTATCATATCGTCACGATCGAGGCCGCCGATCTGGGCCCCGATCAGATCGTGAAGTTCGCTGCCGTATCGCGCGGTGGCTGCACTGAGGCGACCCTCGCGCTCCAGGTTATGCAAATAAAGCCTGTGGTGGGCTCGGAGGACAGCGGATCGGATCCGCGTCGGCATGCGCATCTGCAGCAACGAGGGCAATGCTGCGTCGGAGAGGATGGATTGGTCGTCGTCGAATGCGGCGTGAAACCGGAGCCGCATAAACCCGACGTTAACCGCGCTATCGAGTTGGCCGGCGTCGATAGCCGCTAGAGTTCCGCGGGCCGCAGCCGCATCGCCCACGCCGATCGCTACCTGAAAGCGGTGACGGAGTTCGAATAGCGTCGGATTTGGCGCGGTCGTGCTGGACGGACGGCGCCTCTCTAGGAGCCTCATCTGCCGCAGCCGACGGAGGATTGTGTCGATACGGTCAACCGCGCTGTGCCACCGGAAGTATCCTGAAGGGGAAACCGCGGCGATCAGCGGACCCAATCGACCTGACGCCGTCCCAGGCAATCCGATAGGCGCCTTATGGTCTTCCCATGCAAAACTCGGGAAGACCCAAGCCCTGAGATCGACGATGCTGCCTCGTAGCTTCTCCTGTGTCGGTGCCACCGTGAACCATGTCACGCCGCGGGTGCCGGGATACGGCAACGATGCAGGAAGGCCGGCACGCAACGCCTCGATCTCTAACGCCAGCGGATGATCAGATGCCATAGGCGGAGCCCCCGGCGAGGCGTCGAAACCGTACGGAGGCGGAAGCATTTGCCCGATCGCCTGCAGCAAGTGGTCAGACGGCGAGGAACCCGATGGGTTAGTGGCCGATCCCTGCGTCACTTCAGGTGCTCCCATCGCCTATCGAACTCCAGATAGGCGGCTGCGATTTTAGGATGCCGGCCGTTTTCACCAGCCGTATGGTAGGTTACCTTCTCTCCCCTGATTTGAACGCCGTGCCAGGTAATGTTCATCGAGCCCTCGATGTAGAAGCTCGGCGCGAGGATGCCTTTCTCGTGATAGTTGCTGTCGGCATACCGCGCCTGTAATGCCGCGCCAGATCGCGCTTCTCGCAGGCTCGGCGTGGTCAGAAAGCGTTCAGATGTCGAGGTCTTGGTCGTGATGATGCGCACGCTAATTCCCAGCATGGCGAGGCGGGCGAGGTAGTCGCTGAACATGATGGCGTTCCCACCAACGAGTTGGGGGAATAGGCTGCGGTAGCCTCCACTTCGATCGTCAAAGAGTGGAAAATCGGACATCCAAGGACTTGAGAAGTAGGCTGGGCGGCCGTCGCCCCTAAGAAGCAGCAGTGTTCCCAGGGCGGAGGCGAGCAGATCGGGCAACTGCCAGCCCCCTCCGCGGGACCAGACGTCCCTGCTCAGCTCCCCGGCCTTGTGAAAAGTCCCAGTTGCACTCTTCTGATCAGACATGTGCAGCCGCCCGGAGCCGGAGTAGCATCGTCCATCCCGCTGGATCTCGGGCAACTTGTGCGAGGCTGATCGGAGCCATCACGAAGTCCCGTTCGACCTCTTCCGCGATCAATATCTGAAGGCACCGCCCCGCGTGCGCGACCATCGATGGGGCGGCATGGATAGCAACGCGGCCATTTGCCTTGAGGGACTCTCGGGCGTGATCGAGCCATCCGAAGCCCGCCTCGACTGGAATTCGAGTAACGGACAAGCCAAGCCAGGTCCGAGTCACCGCCCTCGATGGCTTCGCCAAACCACCATACAAATGGCCTTGGTCAAGGCACTCCGGACAGCTGTCCTCGCAGCTGGCCAGCAACATGTCCTGGACGGTCGCATAGAGTTGGTACTCGGCGGGTGGCACGCCTCCAGCCAAGTGGCGCAGGAACTGGACCAGATGGCGCCGGAGCGTTCGATTCTCGACACAAAGGTACGCGAATACACGCGCGTCGATGCTGCTCCCCAGCCGGAGTTCGAAGCGACGCCATGCCTTGTTCAATCCACGAGCGAGCGCGTCGGTCACCTCGTTACTTCCAGGCCGGGCCAGCCGGCCGATGACGGAAGCCATTGCCTGCCTCGTGGGCTGGAGTCCAATTGCGTCCATGGCACGAGCCAGCAGATTGCGCGCCACTTCCGCCTCGGCATGCCCCCTCGATGCGCGCACCCCAGCTAACGCCTGACCGAACTCGTAGACGCGAGCAGAGCCTCGGCGGCCACGCGCAGCTTCCAGCACATGCCAAAGGGTGGCCCGCATTTCATGGCGAGGGCAATGGTCTATTGCCCGCCGGAATGCGTCCTCGAACGCCTCCGGTTCGGCTCGCATTCGCTGAGTCACAGCTTCAATCTGGCCAAGGCCACCCGGACCAGTCTCCGTTAGAAGGATACTCGCCCCCAAGTTCTCGCTGACTTCAGTCCCGTCGTTCCCTTCGATTACTACGTCCACGATCAAGTCATCGTCTCGGACGTCAGGCACCAAATTGAGCGCCGCTGACCGTATGGCCTGCGCTATCGTGGACAAATGCCTTTCCCGCAACCAACGATCGAAGCCGGGCTGTGGAACGGCGTTCCAAAGGTACGTTTCGGCGGCTTCTATTCTGCTGCGGATTGCGGGTTCGCCCCAAAGAGCGAGCAAACGGTCTCGTTGGCGTGCCTTGGGAGGAGCCTGCCCATGGGCTGCCGCTCCGGCGTCATCCAGAGCGTCGTCCGCCTCCTCGACAGGGAGCCCGCCGAATATGCGCTCCAGTACGCGATCGGCGGCTTGCACGCGCCGCTCCCGCAAAAAGATCTGAGCCTCGCCTAGCGAACACCGCTCGACCACGGCAGTAGCGGCCAGCATGGCCAGGCTCGTCTGCCAAAGCCAACCCACCATGAAAGGGCCTGCCCTGTTCAGGATGGTCTCATCGGTCTGCAGAACATGTAGGAAATATTCTGGTCGGAGGCGTGCCAAGTCTGCGACGTCCAGTTCAGGTACGCGCGACAGCCCCTCCGCATTGATCCCAAACATGATGCCGTCGACAGTTTGCTCGAAGCCAACCGCTTCTGCGTCATCTAGGCGCATACGACCCCGGCGGGCCGCGCCGTCGCGAAACGTGACATCAAAACGCGCGGAACTTGCATGGCGCAGCACACGCACACCGCCCCCATCGCGATGCAGATGAGCCCGAACCGGCCCCAAGTGGCTCTGGAACGACCGCTCTAGGAAGACGGGCAGAGGCACTCCCACGCCGATGCACTGAAGAACCGATTGCCACTCCCACTGGGCATTGCTGGAATCGGCGACGTGGGCCGGCTTCTGACAGAGGGTGACAGCGATTGGTTGGTAGACCGCTCGGCCTTTATCCACCCGTATGATGATACGTTCTGGGAAGAGTTCGGCCGCCGTTGTGAGAAGATCACCCCCGTCGGGCCCGACAGCGGCCGTGCTCAGGACAGCGTTCAGGGCAGTATCGAGCCAATACCCGAGTTCGGTGCGTCCGACCGAGAACCTCTTCGAGACCCGCCCTGGGCAGGCCTCGAAGAACGCTCTCGCGGCGCTCAGAGATTCCTCGTCCCTGTCCGGTTGGTTAGCGAAACGGACACTAACCTCGACGCCGTCAAGTGGAGAGAACGATGCCGCAGGCAGGAATTCGGGTAAGGGCCGACTGCGGCCTTGGTCCTCGTGCCCCTTGCGACCTGGGTCAGCGAACGACCATTCGGCCTCAAGCTTGCGCAGCAACGCGGGGACTGCGTGCCGCAAAACCGGACGAGGTTCGTCCCAAAGTACGCCGTCCACGACGTCCTCCACGCGATCCTCAAAGCCGTTCGCCTCATGGGCCGGCCTGAAAAGGGAAACCAGATCCCGCCTGAACTGATCGAGCGCCGGTCCCGCCTCGAGGATCTCGTGCAGAAGCCGGCGGGCCTGCTGCTGCGCACGCACGTCAGCCCGTGGCCGTCTTAGGTAGTTGAAAGGGTCGTTACGTCCGATCCTGCGCCCGAGCCAGTCGATCAGGAACGCGGTGGCCTGGACGCGAAGGACATGGGGATTGAGGATCGGCAAGGCTATCCTCTCCAGCATGGGCTCGAAAAGGCGCTCGCTGTTCTGAAAGGTCCAGCGGTCGACTCCATAGTCGGAAAGAACGACGACGGTTGCCGGGCGCGTCCCGCGCCGCCGACCCGCCCGGCCTTTCCGCTGTAGGAAGGAAGCCATACTCCTCGGCGTTTTGTGATGCAGGACAACGCCGACCTCGGGGTCGTCGTACCCTACCTCAAGGCTGCTCGTAGCGAGCACGATATCGGCCCCTGCATTGACGCCGGAGTCCTGCGAAGAGCACCTGTCGATACGCGCAACCGTCGTGAGATTGTGTCCCAAGGCCACCGGCAGGTCCCAGACCTGCCCGTCCTGCCGACGAGCGCGCTCTGTCGCTCGCACTGAGTTGTCAGTCCGTGCGGTGGGATCCGGGGCGCGCAGGCGCGGCAGGCGCTTGTTGCGCTCTGCATCACTGAGATCGGAATACCAGCGGTTGATACCATCCAGGTTGTCGGTGAAACCGAAAACCTTCTTCGCGTAGAACCTGCTACCGGCGATGTCGCCGCCGATCGCGACATGCTGCGGCGTAAGCAAGCGGCTCAGGAGCATGGCGCATTGGATCGACGTTGCTAGAAGGGAAGTTCCCGAGGCGGCATTTCCCTTGACCGCGAGATTGTATTCTTGACCCTCTATTTCCAGTTCGCTCGCGTTTGCTTCGGGCGAGTCTTCAGGACGAAATTCCTCGACCCGATCAAGCGAAAGACCAGCGATAGCGGCGAGGTGTGCCTTGGCGTTCCTCAGTGTGGCAGAAAGCCCGACCACCTGAAGCGCGGAGGGGTGAGCCGCCGCTTGCCACCGACGCAGCACCCACGGGATCTGAGCGCCTGAGAGGCCCTCGTAGGTATGGACCTCGTCGAGCAACATTAGACGGGGTGAACGTCGTGGATCGTCGACAATGCCGAATACGTTTGAATAGGCGGGGTTTCCGAGTTCGCGGTGAAGCATCTCGATAGATAACATCAAGACGTCGGGCGGATCGGCGCGAATAGCGTCACGTGTTAGTCTCAGCACGCCGTCAGCCACGTGAGGCTCGCCGGACTGATCGCTAGCTCCGAACAGCGCCGTCTTGCCCGCTTGTCGGTCCTCGTCCCGCCAGATCAGATCCATGGCGCCGTCTCGGGGGGATTTAAGAAGCGGAAGCCGGTAGGAAGAGGTGCGCCTTTCCCAGTTTCTCAGGAAGACATTCTTGGGATGCTGGAATGCGTGCTCCGGTGGTGTGTCCCCAGTGAGAGCACCGAACGTGATCGGCCGCAGGCCCCTTGCAGCCAGCAACGGCGAAAGTTTCGCGGCCTCCGAAAGGGCCTCTCGCAATTGATCGCCCAGAAGGACGTTTCGGGGATAAACTGCAATGATCTTGGTGAACGGTACGGGATCTCGTGCGATATCCGCGACGACCCCTAGGAATGCAGGGACATAAAATGCCTTCGTTTTCCCTGAACCAGTGCCCGCACTCACGATGGCGCCCGTCATCCCGCGCTTGCCATAGCGACTTAAGATGCGCGCAAAGGCACGACGCTGGAAGCCTGCGAAGCCCGGGTAGGTCTGTCCTGCTGCATCCTGCGCCAAGGCTTCGAAGGCTGGATGTTGGATCGCGGGCAGGTCGGCAGCACCTTTCGCCAAGTCCGTCCAGCAATCGTCCGGTTTCTGGTCCCGCCTAGGATAACGGCGCGGAGCGAGGTGGAGCTTGATGTCGGAGACGAGTCTTGGTCCAGTGGACCAGTCGGTTTGCCGGAACATCTGCCGAAGCCTCGCGATCAAGCGCACCCCCTCCGCAAACCTCGTCCGGAATCGATCGTGATCCTCGGGTAAGAGATGAAGCAGACCATTCGCGGCCATGTCGTCGATGAGGCCGACCATGGTATGTCCCTCGAACGCAAGCGTCTGCCATGCTTCGAACAGTCCTTCTGGCCCCTCGGCCTGAAGGAGGGATTCCAGTTCGGCGATATCGAAGGCGACGTCGAAGAAACCCCAACCAAGAAGCCTCGCATCCCGAGCCTCAAGGAAGGTCAGGAATTCTGATACGAACTTCGTGCGGCTCATTCGCTAAGGCTCTTCATAACTTTATTTTAAGTAGGCGCCACACTTCTGGGCGGCTATCCAGGAAAGCTTTGACGCTGGGCTTGAATAGATCCTGTGGGTCAGCCCGACCTTCCGCCGCGGCCACCATGAAGACCCCGACATCCCCCTCCAAGCCAAGATCGCGCACGGCGCCCTTCAAGCCGTCGAGACGGTCTCGGACCTTCTGCGCCGAGACGGCAGTGGTTGGTAGCGCGTTCGTAGCCGTCTCGAACGCCTGGAGAGCAAAGGCGAGATTGGCGGCGCCTGTTAGCCTTGCCTCCCTTCCAACCGAGGCTAGCGCCCCGTAGTCGCGCTTCGTGCCATCGACAAAGACACGCCACTTGTCGTTCAGGGCCTTCTTCGAGGATCGGACTTGTTCGTTCACGATCGTCATCACCTCGTCGGCACGTGGAGACAAGGCTTCCTCCGGCCTCCTTTCGATCGCCTTGCGCAGCTTTCGTGCCGGCCGAACTGTCTTGCCGATGGCGCTTTTTACAGCGGCCAATTCGTCGCGTCCGATGATCGTCGACGCGTTGCGAGCCGCCGAGGCGATGTCCTTGAGGCTTGCGGTTCCTTCCTCAACGCTCCGGCAAAGGATCACCAAGGCTCCGACTATGTTCGCATGTCGTTCCTTCTGCGGTATGCTCTCCAGGTGTTCCACTAGCTTAAGCAGCTTCGACATCGTCCTCGCCCAAATTGGCGTCATCCTCGTCCCCTGGCGCAGACGCCACGCCGTCCAGGCCGATGAGCCCATCGAGCGCGTCCACGACGCGTTGCATCAAGTCATCGGGGTCTCCTTGATCGGCGATGCGACTGAGCTTGTGGTCGACCTCCAAGCGCACCGCCGCGATGTATTTTGCACATACCGCTAAAGCCTGCCGGGCCTCGGCTAAGGCGGACGAATCGAACATCAGGACGGCACGATCAGACCCATCAGCCATCACCGCCTCCGCCCCCGCGACGGCCGCGGCTAAGGTCGCCTTTCGGTTGGCGAAAGTCGAAGACATGGAGCGATCACCGGAAGTGGAGGCGAGCGAGGGGTCATCTTTGAATAGGCGGTCGAACTCCGGGGAGGGATGAACCTGCTTCGTGGTCTTCTGCACTTGTTTCAAGATTGCGAGGTCGCGGAAGAACGCCGTCAAGGCCTCGGCCACGCCGTCCTGGGCCAAGTAACCCTCCTTCATCAGATCTTCGCGGACCGCGTCCAAACAGCCCTTGATCGCTCGGCGTTCGGCCTCAAGCGCATCAGCCAATCCGCCCCAGTTCTTCAGGCCGCTCAAACCTACGTAGCGACTCTGCCAGTGTCCGGTTAGGTAATCGGGCGAAAGACTGTATACGGACGCATTTTCGCGCACGAGTGTCATGGCGTCGACGATCGGCCAAGGGTCGATGAAATTGCAGCCGCCGGAGCCTTGCGGCACGTCGAGTTCCTCGAAGAGAAAGTCGCGTGCTGCGTTCCGCTTACTGCGCAGGTCGGCGTAGAGACGGCTCAATTCATTTGAAAGGGCGCGCGGCGGTTCGCCCTTCACATTAGCTTCCAGCAACGCCTCTACAGCGGCCGGCGTGTCTTTGGGAAGGTCCGTCCTTCGTTCCACGAGAGCAGATATGCCCAGCATGCTCGCTGCGGCCCGGATCGGAGCGGAGGTCTCCATCGGCGGGTCGATAGTCTTCGCGATCCTGTCCTGATGGTGGCGCAACCAACGCGCGACCGTCCTTTTGTGGATCTGGGCGTCAGGCTCGAAGTCCCAAGACCTGTTACCCTGAAACTCGTAGTGTGCCAGCGCGACGAGGAGATCGCGCGTCTCCTCCGTACGCTCGAAGTCGATGAAGTATCGTTCGGTGGCCGCCCTCGTCGCCGCGCCCTCGATGCGGATGATCGAGATCCTATCGCCAACGACCGCCTTCCGTGCTCGTGCCGGGGGGCGTCTCAGATCCTCGAATGGCATGGCGCTGCGCACGAAAGCCAGGAGCAGTTTCTGCGCATCCTGGGGCGCTTGGAGCGTCTCGCCCTTTGCGACCCAGGCTTCGAGTTTAGCCGCCAGTTCAGGTATGCGCGGATCTATGAGCCGCCGCGGCGGAGGCTCCGCCTCGACAGCCGGATCGAGGGGGCGTTCGGGGACATCGCCGGATTTCGCAGCACCATCCTGCCGCCTCGGCCGGCTGGCCTCCGGCTGACGTGGCGCTGGTTTGGCGACGTCCATCGTGAAGGCCGGCAATCCGAACGCCTGCAGCATCGGCTCCAGTTGGGCCGCCGCGTCGGCCGAGCGGTCGGCGACAACCCACGCCTCCGCAAGGAGCTTTAGACGCGCCACTTCGGCACTCGGCCAACCGCCGCAGTACGATTGTCTGAAACCTGCCCAGTATGCTGGTTCGAAGGGCTTTAACGGAAGATTGGGGCGCGATACTGCACCGGCCTCCAGCCCCTCCATCAGCTTCAGCATTGGATCGACGACAAAATCGAGGAGACCGCGGGGCGTTCGCTCGACCCGCGCGCCACCTTGTTCGTCCAGCGAACCCAGGAGGCGATGTGCAACGGATGGGGCGAACGGAAACATCCCGATCTTCGTCGGCGCCCCATCACTCTCCTCGTCGTGCCCGAAGGAACCCAATTGGACGGCCCCAAATACTTCGTGGCACCGGTCGACGATCGGGCAAACTTCGCAGGCGCTGAGTGTAACGTCCTGACCGTCTGCACCCCGCCGGGCGGCGGCAACCTCCCGAACGGCAGGCTCTGTTAGCCGAGCGGTGTTGAGGTAGCGGGCCACGAACTGATCAATGGCGTCTGCCTCGTTCCGCCAACTCGTGCTTTGCGCAGAGCCCAGCGACAGCACCATCGTCGCCCGCTGCTGTTGGTTGGCGCGAAGTTCTCCCGAGAAGGCTCCCTCCGTCATGCCGACTACCGAGATCAACGGACATAACGTGGAGTCGTTTTGGGGCTCCAGGGCATTGATGACCTCCCTGTCGAGCACAGACATCGTCGACACGTCCTCTATGAAGACGGCCAGGCGGCGACCCTCGGCCTTTAAGTCGGTGCGTATCTGGGCAAATATCTCGGTCAGTCGCGCGCTTCCGAGTCCGGTGATTTCGTTCAAGGCGGGACGGAGGAAGCGATTGCAGATCTCGGCGGCGATCGGCGGATATCGGTCGTCGTCTTGCAGCGCGTCCATCAGATGGACGACGTTGAGACTGTTCCGGTCCCGCGCCGCAAACCGAGGGTCAGACACGAGAAAATCTTCGGGGCTGAAGACGACGGTGTCTTCCCGGTCGCGAACGTCGCTCGGATCGATGAGGCGCTTGATGCTGAGGTCGATGGCGCCTCCCAGCCGGCAAAGCCATGCCGAAAAGCCTTCCGCTCGGAAGGCTTCTGGTAGGTTTCGGAGGTCGCGGGGCAAGTCGCGTGCACGCTCCTCTTCATTCCAGCGCACCGCGAGTTCCAGGTACATCGCCGCAGCCAATTTCTGTCGCGCTTCCTGCTCCGAGATGCGCTCAATCGCCAAACGGACGGGGTCTAGATAGCCTTGAAAGGTTGGGGGCAGCTGCAGGAGAATCTGTTCGAGCGCGTCACGGAGCGAACCGGATCGACGCTGTACAAGCACGGGGAGGACATCCGCGAGTTTCCGTTCCCCGGTCTCTGCAGCGGCGTCGAAGCGCAGTTTCAGCCAGTTTATCAGGTGGGATTTGCCGGTCCCGGGCCCGCCTTTAACTACAGCGAGTGTCTCCGGCTTCGCCGACGATGCCAACGCCTGGAAGAGGGCCTCCTCGGTGACCGGCTTGCCGGTGTTAGCGTCCTCCAGATGCCGAATCGGCGCATGGCTGGCTGAGAAGAAGTGCGTCCTCAGCCGATCGACCTGGGCGACACCGTTGATCGCTGAAGCAGCGCTCTCCGGCGTCCAGCACGGCGCACCCAGCCGCACCGGAGGCCGGACCTGCGCGGGCCGCTCCTGTTGATCAAGCCGCCGCATGACTTGCCTCCCTGGAGGCACGGAACCCGGGCCATTCGACGGCGTCAAAGCGATCGGACCGAAGCCGTTCCTGGTCACGCGGAGGCTGGGCGTGAATGAGACTCCAACCGGAAGTGTCGGCGGGGCAGTCAAGTCGTATCACGTCGTCCAGATGAAGATCGACCAACGCGTGGGCGAGCGCCCGCGTGCAACGCCGACCGACAAGTGCGTCACTTCCATTCGCCTTTATGAAGATCCAGCCACCGTCCAATTCCGGACACTCAACCGCAAGCCGCGCCATGAACTGCGCGCTATCCATTCGAGGTATTGCCCGGTTGCGACCGCCGACTAGCACGGCGCCAGCGAATATGGCGGGAAGCCGACGCTTGATCCGTTCATACGGGTTCGGTTGGAACGTGTCCTTGCTGTCGTGCCAGCCAAGCCCGATGTAGCGGAGCCAGCGACGGACTCCGTCATACTTCGTTTCGTTGAACCGGTTGCTCACGCGCTCGCCGCGCAGCACGTCGCGTTCGAACACACTCTCCCAAAACGAGCCCCGCCCGGACGCCGCCTCCCCGCCTTGCCCCTCGTCGCGCCCGATCAAGTAGGCGTAGAACAGTGCAAGCCAGGGCTCTAATTCGAGACTAGACAGGACCTTCTCGTCCAATGCATCCAGAAGAACCTCGCGCGGGGTGCGTCGATCGCGAGGAGGCACTGCGAGGCGCAGTCCTCCGTCTCCAGCGTCTACAAGCAACCCTAGGCTCTTTGCCGCCAGGATGGCCTGCTTTCCCTGGACGCTCTTCTCCGTCACGCCCGGCAGGACTTTGGGCTGGACAAGTCGTTCCAGGACATCCTGGGTAATCTTTCGTTCGCCCATGCTGCGGGCGAGGTCGACGACGACCTCAAGCCGTGCGGGAGTGACTGGCTGGTCCGTGAACATGCCTATCTCCGCTGATTAATCGTCGGGCCGAACCTGGCCCTAGAGTCGGTCATACCACGCCTCCGCGCTCGCATATGTTCGCGCCCCATCTAAAACCAGTGGGGTCCTGCCGTTCGCGTCGCGGCTGAGGGCGCAATCGCCGAACAGATGCGAGACCGCCTTCCCTCGATTCAAGGCCAGCAGTCCGGGATCGGGGCGCCGGGGATGCAGGCAGATCAGATGCTCGTGAGGCTCGACGCTGAAGCCAACGCCCTGGCCTTCGGTCGTTTCACCGCCGCCGACAACGTCCAGTCGGTAGATCGACGGTCCGTCTGATTGAAAGGCTCTCGCTAGAATCTCGGCAATGCGCGTCCGTTCCGATGAGGGGCATGCGAACCGCCGAATATCCCGGTTGTTCAGAAGACTGCGGATCAACCGCACCAACTCATCGGCGGATTTTGGAGAGTCGGCCAAGGGAGCGGATAACACAACCGAAACGGATGGCGGTGTCTCCGGGAACTCGTACGAGAATTCGAGCGGAGGCACCGGGATCGGGGCACGTACCGCCTCCTCCCGGCATACCCTGCAACCGCCGCAAGCGATTTGCACGCCTTGACCATATTGGCGACGGAGGATGCGGCATGCGGCCAGCCGCGGAGCCTCGCTGTCCACGTCGCCGAGATGATCTTCCATGTGACGCAATCCCCGCCTGGAAAGGCTGAGTTCCTCGTCGCGTCGGCGACTCACCAGGGCAGCGATGTCGGTGCTCGGGGGAAAGAAGATCTCCGCACGCACCCATTCTCGATAGTCCGTCTCGCCGTCCTCATCGGTGACCTTCTCGTAGATGAGGTCCTTTATGGCGATCTGCCCGGATCGCAGCAGCATCAGCAGGAGACGCTTGTTCCAACGAATGTGCTCCTGAAAAGTCTGGTGCCCGCGTTGTTCGTCGTACTTCGCGTCCGTCGGAAAATCGAAGATGTACTGTTCGCCCGTGGCGCGGCATCCGCGCCACATGGCCTTCCAGCGCAGCGTCAACTTCTCGTCGCCGAGGAGGTTCGGCGCCAGTTCTCGGGCGACGCGCCTATCATGCAGAGTGGGCATGAGGAGACAGATTGTGCTGGCCCCATCGCGCCCACCTCTTCCGACCTCCTGATAATAGCGATGCAGGTTCTCCGGTTGGCACGCGTGCAGGACAGTCCTCACGTCCTGCTTGTCCACCCCCATCCCAAATGCGCTGGTCGCGACCATCAGGTCGATCTGGTCCTTGTGCCAAGCTTCGATCAACTGCCGTCGCTGCCGCGGTCTCGTGTCGCCATGGAAGCATCCGGTTCGCCGATACCCCTCTCCCCAGAGCAACTTGAGGAAGCGTTCGGCCTCGGCCTTCTCAGTGACGTATAGGATGGCTGGTCGAGGCAGATGACGAAGCGCCTCGAGGACGTCGGTGTCACGAAGCGCCGCTGCCGAAAACCCCTTGGCATAATAGTCCATCTCCGGCCGGAGCCGTTGCGCTACGAACTCCTTCCAACGCCCCCGCCCACTTGCGGGCTTACCCACCTCGAAGGATCCCGCCGCTTCGTTGAAGAACAGCGACCGAAGGGCGGTGCGGCATTCCGGCGTAAACGTCGCGGAAAGTAGGAAGGTCCGCAGATTGCCATCGGACAACCCGACCCATTGTTCCCGCAAGCCGGAGAGCATTTGAAAGTCCACGCGGAAGTTTCCGCCCCAGGCATCGACGATGTGGGCTTCGTCAACGACCAGATTCTCGAACCATCCCTCCCGAGCGCCTTGCTCCAGTGCGTTCCGTAGCCGTCCGGTGACGCAGGCCTCAGGCGACGTGAAGACCAACCGGCAACTGCGGGTCCTCACAGCGGCTACGACTTGCTCGGGGTCATTCTCCGGATCCCCCGCCGCGAAATACCTGGGATCAAGCGCCGCTGCAAAGGCCCCTAACACGCGGTGCGCACTGCGACAGTGATCGATGGCGAGCGAGACCGTTGGGACCACGACCACCGTGAGCCCAGTCGAGAACCTGGCGAGCAGTTGGAAGACTAGGCTCTTGCCGGCGCCGGTCGGCAGCCCAACTAACGTGGTGGAACCCGGCTCGGATGTTAATGCGGCCCAGACACCCTCCTTCTGCGCTTGCGAATTCCAATCCTCATGCTCTGCGAGCGAACCAAGCCAAGGCTCGCCCGGAACCCTTTCGTCGGGACGACGAAGCACGGGTGGGCGATCCATCCCGCTGCACCGGTCGACCGCCTCTCCGTCCAGCCAATCCGGAATGAATGGAGTGGCACTGAGCCTACCAGCTGGACTGACGGCCACTCCCGACGCAGCCATGACCTCCCGCAGATTCGCCGAAACTGAGCCGACATACGGCTCGTGCTCGCTCCATCTCACGACCTGCCGCAGCAGGACACCAAGGTCGAGGGATGGCGAGGTCCCCTGCGGCTTCGCTGCCAGCGCAGCCAGGAACCGCCACTGCGCGTATTCGACGGTCCACGTTTGCCTCGGCTTGCAGGGAAGCCGACCCACCATCTCACCTTGTCTCACCGCCTCGACGAAGAGTGCGTGCAGGCCAGTATGGTCCCTCTGCGCGGTCTCGTTCGCTTCCGCGTCCGAACGTCCGGCATGATCTGGGAAAGCACTCGGGGGGTGGGCGCTCACGCGTTCACCACGATCAACCCGACACCGTCGACGTCGGCAATCCAGTCCGCTATGGCAACGCGGTAACGTTCCAACGCCGCCAGTTCTGCCTCCGAGACGGGATCGGGTCCAATCGTTGCCGTATCACTACGGACCTGACGAACCTGTTCGTTGATGCGCTTCGTCTCGGTGCGCACGAGTTCTCCGATCCGCGCTTGGGCTGCTGCCTTTACATAGAGTTGGGCACGCGCTTCGGCTGAGCGGAGATACTCCGGCCAGTTCCCGACCGACTGCGCAACGAGCGAAGCGAAGAGGTCAGAGGATAAATCCGTCCAGGTTCTGCCTTTTGTCTCTGGTCGCGCGGCTGCCCGCAGATCCAGATAGGGCTTCTCGTTCACAGCCGAGATCGCGCCTAGAGGGAAGACGACCGAACGCCGACGCACTCCAAATAGGGTTTCGGCCAGGTTTGCGAGGCCCGGGTCGCGGTCCAGTCGCGCGATGTTGGGACGCAGGCTCATTGCGAATTCGACAAATGCGCCACTCGCCACACGCGGTGCGACGCAGGCGATCGCATAGGTGCGGCCGCCGCCCCTCTCGCCGAGCGAAGACGCCAGTGCATCGAAAAAGGGATTGCCTGGTGCGAAGAACTCAAGGTCCCGTCTCGTTCGCGCCAACGGTCGTCGGAAGGTGCCGAGCCGACGCACCGCGTTCGCTTGCTCTGAGTTCCGGAATGGCAGCCCGCCATGCCTGACCTCCTCTGGCATGAAACGCCACAAGCCCTCGGAGGTTTTCTGGTCGCCAAACGGAACGGCTGATTTTGGTGTGGAGATTCGCCGAAAGTACCCGACAAAAGCCTGCTCCATTTCGTCCTCGACACCTTGGTCGACAGCCTTAAGGAACCGTTCCGCCGCGACAGAACGGAAGGAAGCTTCGTCCAAGAGCGCATCGCTGTCTCCACGCGCGCGTTCGCCCGCGACGGCGTCACGTAGCGATGGCGCAACGGCCTTAAGCGCATCCGATCCTCCTCCGTCGGCACATGCGGCTACGGCGGTATCGATCAGTTGGTCCTGAAGTTCGCGAAGCGCAAACTCGGCGCCGCTGATCGAAGCGGTGAAAACGCCCAACCCTTCCGGCCCATAGCAGTGCAGCAGACCCGCTTCCAATGAGCCGGCCCCGGCAACGACGTGGGACACGACATCGGGAAGGGTTCGTCCGAGGCGATCAAGCCTGCCGATGCGCTGTTCGACTAGGCCGACCTGCCAGGGGAGGTCGAAGTGTATGATCTCGTCGGCGAACTGAAAGTTACGCCCCTCGCCCCCGCTTTCATCGCAAACCAACATGTTTACGTTCGCATTCGAACGAAATTGCCGAGCACATTCCTCCTTCTGTGCGTCGTCCATGTCGTGCCGAAAATCTGCCACGGCGCGATTGCCAAAGCTCTCCTTAAGTAGGTCGGAAACGGAAATGGCGAGCCCCGGATATCCCGCGAAGATCAGGATCTTGGTTGCGCCGGCGGCGAGCCGATCCTGGATCACGTGAAGAAGTGTTCGATGGCGGCCCCGCGACGAATCGACCTGCGTCCAAACCGCTACAGCTCGCTTGGCCTGAGCCATCTGAGTTGGATCAAAGTAAGGGGCCGCTGCGGTGCGTAGTATCTCGACGAGATTCACCCAGGCCAAATAACCGGCGCCCAGCGCTGCATTCAGCGTCTCCAACTCATGGCGTTCGATGACAGCTTCGCGCCCCGAGGCGCGGTCGGATGGCGACGTGAGGTCGTCCAGGAGCGCGCCGATGCTCGTCGGAGACGCCAACGCCTGAAGCGCAGTTCGAGCTAGCGGTCTGGCGATCTCTGGATCCAAGCCTCGCGCAGCCGCACCGCCTATCAGTCCTTCTACGGCTTCAATAGCCTCGAGTTCGACTTGATCGGGTTCATATGGGCACTCGGACAAGCGCCGTGAGATTGCCGAAAGTCTATCGTCCGCGATCAGTCGCTGACGACGATTCCGCAGAATGCGGCGATGGATACGATAGCGATCGAGTATTTCCGACCTCAGCCTCTCGACACTTTCGAGAACAGCGGCAATGGCTGGAGAGGCTGATTGCAATCCAGGGAAAGAAGCCGATGACATCGCCGGAACGGTGTCCGGAAGGCGGTATTCATCCGACGCGGCTCGCCGAAGGTCTTGGAGCGCAGCCTGGAGACGCGCATCTCCTCGCAGGAGCGGTAGATCCACAAGACGCTCCGCCTTCGCAAGCACATCCGCCGGGGTTGCCTCTCCCGTCGGCAGCGCATCGACTTCGGCGCCCAGCCGACTAAGCCGCCTACCGATCATTTCCTGCGCGTCGTACAGTTCCCTGAACCGCGTGTTGACGTCGCCCGCCGGGCCTCCATCATTTTCTGCACACTCTTGGCGGCGCAATGCTGAATAGCGGTCAGGTTCCAGCAGCGCCAACAATTGCAAAAATTCAGTCTCGCGCCGACGGGCGGGTATCGCGCTGAGAAGGAGAAGGTCCCGGGCAGATGCAGCCAACTCGGTGACAACGCCATAAAGAATCGGGCTGTCGACGAGGTGGTGCGCCTCGTCGACGACGACCATGTCCCACCGCGCATTCTTCAGTTCTTCGCGAAGCGCTCCTACTGCAAGAGTGGTGGATACAATCAGTCGCGGCCATGCGGAAAGATCCACGGCATCCGCTTCATGAAGGTCAGCCAGTCTGAAATCCTGCCCCCCAAACGATGTAGCAAGCTCAGTAAGCCACTGCCTGACCAACGGGCCTGGCGCCAGGATCAGGACTCTGGCTTGAGGCCTGTGCAAAAGCAGATCGTGAATAACAACACCGGCCTCGACCGTCTTACCGAGCCCCACCTCGTCCGCTAGGATGTACCGGCGCCGCCTGTCCAGCATCACCGTTCCTGCGACAAAGGCCTGATGGGGATGGAGTTCTACCCGGCTGGACAATAGAGCCTTTAGGCCGCCGACTTGAGCGCCCTGCCGCATCAACGCGTTGAAAAATCGTTCGCGTGCTGCAAACGTCTCTAGCGCGCCAGGATTGAACGATGAGAGTGCTTCAAGAGGAGTATCAGCTCGCGCGAAGCCCATCAACACAAGATCAATTTCACTAGCAGTCTCGGTAAGTCCATCCTCATATCGCACGACGTAGCTGCGGGGGCGCAGCAATTCAGAAGTCCGGTCGGACGCTTCGTCCACGAGCGAATGAATCGTGCAAATGCCGTTTGGTCCGAGAGCCAGATCGTCGATAGCAAGACGGGCCCGAGTGAGAACGCCGATCTTTAGGGAATCCCGGGCGAAGCTCAAAATCTTTCCATTGCCGTCGGGAAATCCAACAGAAAAACCATTAGAACCTACCTTGACAACCTTCCCATAGCCAAACGAGGAGTGCGCAACGAGCAAACCCTTCATTTTGGGCAACCTTGAGTGTCGAGGCACTTGAGCACAGCGTTGCCTTCGTGGGCGATGTACACGCGACCGTCCCAAAAACGAACGGAGATTCGCCACAAAGATAACCACATGCCCGAAGCGCGCGTAAAGGTCATACGCAGCAATGCGGCACTGCCGAAAGCGGCAAGGCCAAGTAGATTATGCCTGGATGAGAAGGTGGCTGGCCAATGGTCGACAAAGGCATCAAGTGCCCGCGTACCGCCTGGTTACTTCAGGGGGGCAATGCGCTGAGAATGGTTTTCTCGCTGGCCAATTCCCTGGGTATTCGCCGCAAAATTATTGTCAGCGCGACTAACGCGGAGAATGTATCCGCGTAAATCGCAATATTTCAGACGTATGCATCGGAATCGCAGCAGCACCCATCCAGATCCTCTGCGAATTATACACTCTCAGTTAAAATTTTCAAATTATTCGGCGCGCAGGTCTAAATGGACGAATTAATCAGACCTAGTTCTAGAATATTCTTGCCAGCCACGTTTACGCAATTCGCAGGCAGGGCAACTGCCACAACCATACCCCCAACTCGACTTCTTATCACGAGTACCCATATAACAGCTATGGCTACTCTCGCGAATTAGATTGACCAAGCTTTTGCCGCCCAACGCCTTGGCCATCTGCCAGGTCTGAGCCTTATCGAGCCACATCAGCGGCGTATGCAGCACTGATCGCCCTCCCATTCCAAGGTTCAGTGTCACTTGGAGTGATTTCAGAGTATCGTCACGGCAGTCCGGGTACCCCGAATAGTCGGTCTCGCACATCCCGCCAACGAGATGACGGAGTTGTCGTCGCGAGGCGAGCGCGGCTGCAAGCGTAAAGAAAAGTAGATTGCGACCTGGCACAAATGTGTTGGGAAGACCATCTTGCCGAAACGCAATTTCAGCTTGTGAAGTGAGCGCTGTCTCACTGACCTGCCCTAGCACGGAGAGGTCCAGTGTATGGTCGGGGCCGAGACGTTCCTGCCACTCTGGCTTTATCTCAATCAGCCCAGATCGAAACGCGGCCCGGCATTCGAGTTCTACCCGATGGCGTTGGCCGTAATCGAACCCAACAGTCTCGACGACTTCGAAGCGATCCAGCGCCCAGGCAAGGCAGGTGGCGCTGTCCTGCCCGCCCGAGAAGAGAACTAACGCGCCCTTCTCGTCACTCACGCCGCCACTCCCTCGCCCCAGTACGAGCAAGCATCGCCGCTTGAGTCGCGATAAACGCTAACCCTCGCGAGATTGGAGACCGCTGGATGGAGACGATTCCAGATATAGCGGCTCAGATTCTCCATTGTCGCTGGTCCAAGACCTTCGACTTCGTCAAGGAAACGATGATCCAGTGCGTCTTGAGCATCCGCAATTGAACGTTCCAACAAGCCCAAGTCAACGATCATACCGGTCATCGGATTGGGTCGACCGCGGACGGTTACTTCGGCCCTGTAGCTGTGACCATGAATGCGGCGGCTCGGTTCGGTATCGATTGACCGATCGAGCGTGTGGGCCGCTTCGAAACGAAATTGCTTGCTAAGTTCGAACATTAGCGAATTCCGATCATCTTGTGCGACTGAAGCGACAGACGCCAGCGCGGGTTATCAATGCAATAGGCGATGGCCGCCTCGAGATTCTCGGCCGCTGTCGGCGAGTCCATCGGTTGTAGGAAGAAATGTTGGAAGGCGAGATGCACGAAACGCTCGGGAGGTGCCTTGGTCTGCGGATAGACTAACTTCAGTTCATGCCCCTGCGTCAGCACCAGCGGCGCGTCGGCCTTGGGGCTCACGCAGATCCAGTCGAGGCCGGCGGGTGCGGGTTGGGTCCCATTGGTCTCGACTCCAATCTCGAACTCCCGAGCATGAAGCGCATCGATCAGAGCCGCATCCACCTGGAGCAGCGGTTCGCCACCGGTCAACACGACATAGCGTCCGACAGGAGGCCCTCGCCACTCAGCGAGAATCGCGTCGCCCAGCGCCTCTGCGTCCGCGAAGCGGCCACCGCCGGTGCCGTCTATCCCGACGAACTCCGTGTCGCAAAAGGTGCATACCGCCTTCGCGCGATCCTCCTCGCGGCCTGACCACAAGTTGCAGCCGGCAAAGCGGCAGAATACCGCAGCGCGGCCGCTCTGCGCGCCCTCGCCCTGCAGCGTTTTGAAAATCTCCTTAACCGCGTAACTCATGACGAGATCGCACAGGTTTCGAGGAGCGGCGCGGGCGACGCCTTGCGCTTCCGGCGCTGGTCGCCCTTCACGACGCCAACCAGGTAATGTTTGAGGAGGGCGATGTCGCGGTTAACGTTCTGAAGCGAGTTCCAGCGCCGCGTCTCACCGCCAAGCTCCCATTCGCCGCTAGTCCAGGCTGTCCGGCCCTTCAAGCATTCGAGGCCTTCGCGAAATTCCTCGATGCTGCGAGCCTCTGCGCTCTGGGCGAGCACCTCCATGACATCGCCCATTGCCTGGATGCCGGCACCATGAAGGAGGCGCGAAGTCGAAGGTTCCTGGCCGTGCCAAGCCTCGGGAAACGTCTTCTTTACCGCCTCAAAGAAGTTGGAGACGAGGCGGACGCAGCGTTCCGCGCCCTTAGAGCCACGGAAAAGTTCGCGCATCACCCCGTTTGTCAAGGATTCGATGATGATCTTTTGCATCACGGTGTCGGCAATGATGCCCTCAGGGCAGGTATGCTGCTTGATATAACCTTTGAGCGCCGTGTTCTCGAAATTGAGGCGGGCAGTGAGGTCCGCAGCGGTCGAACGGCGATTCAAACGTGGTGGTAGATCGTCGACCGTCGGGAGCAGTTCATAGATCAGCGACTTGGGCAGTGGCTTCGTGTTATTGATAAGGACGAACTGGCGGCGGAGTTCGGCCTCATCCTTGCAGATCAGCGCAGAAACGAAGACCTGGAAGTCACGGTCGATCGCAGCGAGCGCCGACAAGCGCTGCTGTCCGTCTACGACCAGGCCAGGAGCCCCCGCCGCCATGTCAATCGCGAGGCTCGCGACGTTACCTTCAAGTTGCTTGACCTCTATGCGGTCAATAAATGCAACCACGATCGGGTTGGGGAGCACCGCATTGGGCTTTTCGAGATAGTCGCGGATCTCGCGAATATGAGAGGCCACTTGCGGCCGCTGGAAGCCACTCAATTCTCCCTGTGCGTCGCGACCGATGCGTTCGATTGCGGCAAAGCGCAGCACGTCCGCAGCTGTCGCTGCGAAGCTGAGCACGGTGTGCTCACTACTCTGCTGCGCACAGACGGCAAGGAAGGTCATCTTTTCAGGTGCGGGCACGCTTCAAATCCAGTCGTTCGATGTGGTGCTTGTAGACAGAGAGATTGTGGATCCCCCGGCGCTTGTTACGGTTGCTGCCGCGGAAAATGATCACATCTACCGCCGCCTCGCGGCAGATGGCGCAGGAACATTGTTGCCAAGGTCGTTCGCTGAGGGTCGCTCGGTAGCGCTCCTGGAGCCGCGCAAGGGTTACGCTGTCCCGACAATCCTCGTAAGGCCGTTCTTCGAACAGCGGCGCGCTATAGACGAGAACATTGTGGAGCGTTTCCTCAAGTTCGGCTTCGCCGCGATCGAACGCGCGAAGCGATCCCAGCGCCAGAGTTTCTAGCCGCACCAGATCCTCGGCACGAAACATGCCCTTCTTGACCGCGCGCTGGAGCTTAGGATTCTCAATCGCCTGAGGCACCCGGATCGAGGTGAAATAGCGAAGCGCACCTCGCTCGCCAGGCAGATAATAATTCTGCTTGGCGTCCTTGAACGCGCGAATTAGCGGCGAGGTCGTGTCAAAACTTGCAATGTCATAGGCGTGGAAGCTGTCAATATCGTCGGCTTTGGCAAAGCCCAAAATGTGAAGGCGCGTAGAGGGCGGGATCACTTCACGGATAGCATCGAGGCAGAGCTTAATCTCGGGCGACTTCAATGGAACCATGCCGCCAAGCGCCAAATAATCATAACCCATGGAGACAAGCCGCCGAGCAGCTTCGGCCATACTCCCGGGCGACCATCCTTGAACGACCCCTAAAGGTGTGAAACCGGCATCAATCCCGCGCGCCTCACGGCGGAAGCCGTCGGCATTTTCGAGTGTCACCTCAAAGCGCCTGCGAGCGTTGTCGGTGCCACCCGACATGCCAGTGCCACAGGCGTCGAAATCGAAGATAATGTGGTCGACCGAGCAACCGTGGGTGAAACCGCATTCGTCGTAGAATTCCGCCATTTCCGCTGGGGTATACGGCGGCAGATCGTCTTGAACGTAGGTGAAGGCGCCGCAGTCGCCGAAAATATCGAGGTGCGAGAACTCGGGCTTGTCTAGCCGTAGAAACTTGCGCACGCCGACTATGTTAAAGCGCCGCGCCTGGCTCGCAGTATATTTGCCCTTCACCCGATGGTCGCCGACGATGCCGCGAGAGACTAGTACGCCATCATAGGGGGCATAGCCCAAAATCTCGTGTGGATAGGCGTCGTCCCAATAGGGCTGACGATCGGCTGGACTGCGATCGGCGATGAAGTCGAACGCCGGGTCCACATAGTCGAGACTGTCAGCAAAGATGAACTTCATAGTCCCACCTTCGCCAAGTCGCGCTCAAGATGCATGAGATGATCGCTAAGCTTGGTTATGTGCTGGGAGGTCGATTGGATCTCGTTCCAGTTGAGGCCGAGACCGTCCCAAGTCCCACTAGTCCAGCGGCAATGTGGCGCCAAACGGCGCAGCATCTCGCGCACTGCGGCCGCCTTGTCGGCAGTAGCGTCGGCTCGCAGCATAAGTGTGTCCATAAGTGCGCCCATTGCACGGATGCCGGCGCTGTGCATCAGCCGACTCTCGGTCGGTGGCCTACCCCAGGCATCGGGGAAAGTATCGCGGACAGCGCTCCAGTATAGCAGCAGAGCATTATACATTGCCTCGGTGTCATTGCCCGAGCCGTTGTACCTGAACTGGCCGAGAGCGCCGGCCGGGGTTTTTAGACTGGCCTTCATCGTCTCTATCAGCGCATTGTCGGTGACGATGCCTGCGCGATCGGACTCGCGTTTGATGAGCCCTTGGAAGGGCGAATTGGGATCGGTGTTGAGTGCGTCACAGAGCGCGCTCGGCAATTTCCGAGCGGCGAGATCGCGGGGCAGGAGCACGCTGACTTCCGGCAAAAGCTCGTTGATGAGCCGGATAGGCAGCGGCTTCGCTTTGTTGACTAGGATGAACTGCTCGCGCTGGGTAGCGAGATCGTCGGATACAAAGCCAACCACCGGCACAGCTATCGAATGATCTTTGGCCTCTCCCAAAGCCAGCGAGCGCTGCTGACCATCGACGATCCAGGCGGCACGTCGGCCTTCGGGATACACAGGAATGCTGAGCGTGCCGGCATCACCAACCTCGCAAATATTGCCGGGGGCACGACCGCGTGCCGAGGCAAACTCAACCTCGGGGGATAGCGCTAGGATGATCGCATTTGGAAAGAGTACCGGTCCGGAATCGAGAAAAGCCGTGATTTCCTTCACATGGCCGCGGATCTCCCGACGCTGAAACCCCTTCAATTCCTGGTCGTCGCGTCGGATGCGGCTTATATCAGCGATGCGGTTAATGTCGGCACCGTAAAGGAAAAAAGCAAAGATGCCGATTCCCTTCCCCTGCTCCGCCCGCACTGCGCGGATCTTCAGATACTCGCGCGCAATCATGCCCGCTCCTCGCGCACTTGGCGCGCGAGCGCGGCAAAGCGCCCTTGTTCGCAGGCGATTTGGAGATCATCCCGCAAGAGGCGCAAAAGCCGCGACGAACTACCACCTGCTTTGTCCCAATGCGAACGGATCAACTCAAGCAGAGTGCCATCGTCATGACGGACCCGATCAATTTTTTCCGGCATCCGCCACGAGCCAATAGCAACCCTTATCGCGTCTACATGATCGGCGACCGACCGGCCGTCCTGCCCTTGCGAAAGATGGCGCGCGAAATGATGAAGCGCACGCGCCGCAAAGTCGCTCCGCGTGCCGCGTAGCGGACTGTCTGGTCCATCAAGCCGGTCGTCATAGGGCATGACGCATGAACGCAGGGGCTTCACAACCCTCTCCAATGGGACTCGGGTGAAAATTCGAAGTCGCTCTCGATCGGCCAATGGCAGAGCACAGAGTTCTACCGATATCATATCGAGATAGGTGTCGGAGAGCGCGGCCAGGATGAGCCCAGGCTGCACGGCGATAGCTTGCGCAAGATCGGTGGCGAAGGGCGAGGATACGCGCAATGCCGCCCACCAACCGACCTTGCTAAAGGTGCCGTTCACGCGCTCTGCAACACTGTCCGGGGAACCAGCCAGTACCGTGCAGGCATAGGGAGGAACTGTCAGGCTGGCATCAATCAAACCTAGCCCTGCGGACACCACCATCAGCCGCGCGTCGAGCAGAGCGGCTGCAGTTGCCGCTTCTCGAAAGCCCCGGCCGCCATAAATGGCGATTGCCGAAAAACGCCTGTCCTCCGCTGACAGCCGACCAGCCCAATCAGCCGCCAGCGCCTCCATATCGGCCTTAGGAAGCGAGGACATATGGAGACTGTCCACGACCGACTTTCGCTTGCGATGGGTGCAGGTGGTTAATACGAGCGTCACAAATGAGTTCCCGCCCTGCGGAGTTCTGAGCATTAAGCAATACCCCGCGAGCGCCAATCTGACTACATAAATGTCGCAAACCTGCGCTCGGGTGTACGCGATAAATGCATTAGCAGAGATCAAGCCATACCGGCACTTATTTCCAGCGTCGAACTTGCCAGTGTGCCAGTGAGAGATCGCCGCGCCGACCGACTCGCGCTCCGATCGGCCCCATCACGCTGCCACAAATGTCGACATTGAAGAATTGCGCGCGACTGGGAAGCGACGCAGAATGCTCTGTCCCCCAAATGCCAGTGGCCTCGATCCGTAGTGGGATCGAAGATGACGAGCAACTGGCACTATCCCGACGTGTGATCTCTACGCCCGCGAGCGCGAGGAAGCCTGATTGTTCGCTTGCGGCATTCCTAACATGGCAGGCCATGGCGACGTCGTTGTGGTCGGTCACCACGACGATCCCTTTGCCTTCGCCGCGGCTACGAATTCCCTGCCGCACGCGTCACGGGCAGCTAAGGTCGGCCGCGTCGTTACCTGGCAGAGGATCTGAGCCAACCCAGCCGTTATCCCGCGGCGAGTGGCACTGCAAATCGACACGGCGCCAAACGGCGCATGGGTGTTAGCCAGCCATCGTCGCGACCCCCTATCCCGCGACATTGTCCAACCATACGTCGAACACGTAGCAAATCCCCTCTTGGCCGGTCCGGACTTCACTTGACCCCTCGCTTCGTCGAAATTGCGAGCTCGGTTGAATGCGGCGGCGAGGAAGAAATGGACACGAAAAGCACGCCAACTGCCCCCTCTGGCATCGCGCGCGACGACCTGTATGAGCGCGTCTGGGCCGAACCCATCAACCACTTGGCTGAAGAATTCAGCGTGTCTCACTACCAACTCGCACGCATCTGCGAGGCGCTCAACGTGCCAAGACCACCCGCTGGATACTGGCAGAAGAAGGCGGTGGGTAAGGAAGCGCCCCGTCCCGACCTGCCAGCCGCATTGCCCGGAGACCAAGTCCGTTGGGATAGAGGCACACCGCTCTCAGCACCTCCACCGAAGCGCGTGTACCGCCGTTTGGACCGGAAAGCGGCCGATCGCGCTCGAAGGCCGACGCGCCATCCCATGCTGATCGGCATCGACGAGTCCTTCCGGAAGTCGCGCGCCGACGAGGAAAACGAGTTCCTGCGGCCCTACAAGTATCTCCTGCCCGATATCGTGACTTCGGCCGACCACTTGCCTGCCGCACTCGACATCGCCAACGAGATTTACAACGCCCTCGACCAGAGAGGGCATCGCGTCATGTTTGCGCCCGCAGACCAGGAGATGCGGCGCATACACGTCGACGAGCAGGAGGTTCCGCGCAAAGACCGCAAGTATGGGCGCTATCAGACGGGCAGCATCTGGTCGCCGCGCCGTCCCACGGTCACCTACATCGGCTCGATCCCCGTCGGTCTCGTGTTAACCGAGATGACCGAGCGCGTGACAATGCGGTACCTTGACGGCTCCTATGTGCGCGAAGACAGCAAGTTGGTCCGCTCCGCCCGGCCTTGGCAACTCACGCACTCCTGGACCACGGAGCAAGACCTACCCTGCGGCCGCTTTCGGTTCGTAGCTTACTGCCCTCTCGCGAACATCGACTGGTCAGCGAACTGGCAGGACACGCAAGCCGCAGACCTCAAGTCGCTCGTACCCTCGATAGTAGCACGGCTTCAAGGCTCCGAAGCGGAGCTCAGCGCGTTGATCGTGGCTGAGGAGAAGGCGGCCGCCCGACGGCGCAAGGAGTGGGCAGAGGCGCATGAACGATACCTCCGCGAAGAGGATCGCAAGGCCGTCGAGAGAGCGCTGGCGGACAGCAAAGGGCAACTCGCTGAGATCATGGAGAAGTGGGCGGCCGCTACCGCAGTCGAACGTTTCTTTCAGGAAGCCGAAATGCGCCTAGCAAAGATCGATGACGAGCGGCGGCCCGATATTGAAGCCCGCCTAGCGTTGGCCAGATCAACGCTTGGGGAGCAAGATCCCCTTCGATTTCTCTCGGAATGGCTAGCTCCTCAAGAAAGATATCAATCCAAGTACCCCCGAGCATGAGCGCTATTGCCAAGCGTTGGGGCTCAGCGTGATAACCGCTGGGCAAAGGCACCTTGAGTGTCGGCATTTTTGCCGTTTGCAAGAACTGATTGTGCAATCCTACAATCCGAGGCGTCAGTCCATTTAACCGGCCACCAATGGTCGTGTAGGCGCCCCTATGCCGGTCAAGCCAGCCGTCACTAATGAGTCGCAGCATCCGACTTCGCGTCGTGCGGATCTGAAGGAAGTGCGGAGCGCGAAGCCCGGCGCCCGCGCTGACGAGCACGTTAGCCCCAACGCCAGGAAATCTGACGTAATCAGAGAATGGAATTCTACCAGCGGTATGAAGATCTTCCACTTTGGGGACGGCCCTCCTTCTCCTATAAGCGCCACAGGTTTTATGCCGATGCCACCGGATCGCGTTCTCCCAGGCTTTCTCTCTCAGGCTGCCCGGGAGCTGCTGAATGTGACGCAGTCTTGGCTGCGAGAGCAGGCGCAGGTGTCTAAAAAGACGATCAACGACTTCGAGAATGGCTACGCCGCGCCAAAAACTGCTTTAAATTTGAGGATCAAGCGAGCCCTCGAACAGGCCGGCGCGCAGTTTGTGCACGGCGAGGATTTCGTTGGCGTCGTGGTTTACACGTCCCGGGGCAACGGACGCCGCTGATTGTTCGACCGCGACAAGGCGGCGTGGCGTTAACCATACTTCACTCAAATTGTATCAAATTTTTTATATCTCAGGTATATTATATTCTGTTCAGCGCGAATTGATGGCAACGCCGCGCTGATGGCGACCAGCGGCAGCGATTGCCGATGTCCATATGCGGCCTCACGACTGCTGGCCGGTTACCGCCATCGCTCCATCCAATCGACCAAGCAGCTCCTTCCACCTCCCGGTGCCAGGACTGCTGCTTCGACCACATCGCGGAGCCATTCATGGTTGACCAGAAGCGCTTGGGTTCGGCCTACCGAGGATCTCGCAGTTTTGGCGCGGCGGGCGGCTTCGCGCTCGGAGGGGCGCATTCTAGGGCCCGTCCCTGGGCAAAGAGCTTACATAGCGCCGCCGACCTCTTCGGCGGCGACGATAGCTCGGCGCTGCTAGACGAAGAGTTCGATGAGCTGTCTTGCGAGCCCGAGCGACTGTTGAGGCTGGCAAACCAACCCTGATCGACTGAGCGGGCCTACGGCTGCTCAACGGCTGCCGCGCCGGCACTCACGTTCCAATCGACTTCTCTGGCTGTGTTTCGGCGTGCAAGTTTGACCCCGTGAGGCGGGGGATCGGCGTCCAACTTTGACCCCCTTGAGCCGGTTTCTGTGAGACTGCCCGTCCTGGTTTCGGATGGGCGGGCGGGGGATGAAGGGCGTGGATACGATTGCGCGGATCCGGCGCGAGTTTTCTATCCGCGGGAAGACGATCAAGGAGATCGCCCGCGAGCTGCATGTCTCTCGGAACACGGTTCGGAAGGTGCTGCGCTCTGGCGCGACGTCGTTCGAGTATGAGCGGAAGGTTCAGCCGCAGCCGAAGATAGGGCCCTGGCGCCCTGAGCTGGATCGGCTGCTGACGGCGAACGACGGCAAGCCGGCCCGCGAGCGCCTGACGCTGATCCGTCTTTTCGAAGAGCTGCGGGATCTCGGCTACGAGGGCGGATACGATGCCGTTCGTCGCTATGCGCGAGGCTGGCGCCGCGAGCAATCCGCCGTCACAGCCGACGCCTATGTGCCTTTGAGCTTCGCGCCCGGCGAGGCCTACCAGTTCGACTGGAGCCACGAGATCGTCGTCATCAATGGCGCCACGACCCAGGTGAAGGTGGCGCATGTCCGGCTTTGTCACTCGCGCATGCTGTTCGTGCGGGCCTATCCGCGCGAGAGCCAGGAGATGGTCTTCGATGCCCATGACCGGGCCTTCGCCTTCTTCAAGGGCGCCTGCACGCGCGGCATCTACGACAACATGAAGACCGCGGTAGAGACGATCTTCGTCGGCAAGGAGCGGGCCTATAATCGCCGCTTCCAGCAGATGTGCAGCCATTACCTGGTCGATCCAGTCGCTTGCACGCCGGCCTCGGGCTGGGAGAAGGGGCAGGTCGAGAACCAGGTCGGGCTCGTGCGGGAGCGCTTCTTCGCCCCGCGCCTGCGGGTCAAGAACTACGACGAGTTGAACGCCTGGCTGCTGGATCAGGTCCTTCGCTACGCCAAGGCCCACCGCCATCCGGAGCAACGTGACCGTACGATCTGGGAGATGTTCGAAGCCGAGCGCCCGAGCCTGGTGCCTTACGCGGGGCGGTTCGACGGCTTCCACTCGCTGCCTGCCTCGGTGTCGAAGACCTGTCTCGTGCGCTTCGACAACAACAAGTACTCGGTCATCGCGAGTGCGGTCGGGCGCCCCGTCGAGATCCGCGCCTATGCCGATCGGATCGAGCTGCGCCAGGACGGGCGTATCGTCGGCGAACATCCCCGCTGCTATGGCCGCGACCAGACCATCTACGATCCCTGGCACTATGTCCCGGTACTGGCTCGCAAGCCGGGCGCCCTGCGGAACGGAGCGCCCTTCAAGGACTGGGTCTTGCCCGGTGCGATCGACCGGGTCCGGCGCAAGCTCGCCGCCGTTCAAGACGGCGACAGGCAGATGGTCGAGATCCTCACGGCGGTGCTGAGTGACGGATTGTCCGCCGTCGAAGCCGCCTGCGCGGACGCTCTGCGGCAAGGCGTCCACTCCGCCGACGTGATCATCAACATCCTGGCCCGGCGCCGCGAGCCGGCGGCAGCGATCACGATCATGACGCCCGATACCTTGCGCCTGCGCCATGAGCCCGCCGCCGATTGTGCCCGCTACGACAGCCTCAGGAGAGCCGTGTGATGGAACGCTCGGAGATTCTCGCCACCATGGGCGAGCTCAAGCTCTATGGCATGAAGGCCGCCTTCGA